>MKWU01000598.1_pt1 | contig 67952 bp, 74 predicted proteins | sample 809101 | NCBI WGS metagenome assembly MKWU01 (sample SAMN05860141, study PRJNA318959) | sponge metagenome | host: Aplysina aerophoba | place: Slovenia: Piran, Adriatic Sea, Gulf of Piran | collected 2013-05-07
TAGTCGTCTCGTCATGGGTCCTCCTCATTCACGGCAATCATGCCGCTCGTGAGCAGAAATGTCACTTATCCCCCTTGTTCAAATTTCCCGAGCCACCTCTAAGAGTGTCATTAGCAAAGTGCAAATCAAAAAACTTAGCGATCTTATGGATGTAATAGCTGAAGATATATTCAAAGACAAACAAGAGAAATACTACATTGTTATTGACAAACTTGATGAAAATTGGGTGGATGACAACCTGCGGTACCGATTGATCCGAGCCCTAATTGAAACGATAAAATCTTTTCGAAAAGTTAGAAACGTGAAGCTAATTATTGCTTTACGGGTCGACTTAATTGAAAGAATCTATAAGTACACAAGATCTGGAGGATTTCAGGAGGAGAAATACGAAGACTTTAACGTACCTATAAATTGGAGCAAAGAAAATTTGTTTCAATTAGTAGACCGTCGCATAGGCGAACTTTACAAACGGAAATACACAAAAACTAATGTTCATTTTTACGATGTATTCCCCAAGAAATATAGGAAGGAAGGGGCTACCTTCGATTATCTTATCGAAAGAACGTAGCACCGTCCTCGTGACATCATTGCATTCATCAACCAAATTTTGATCGTAGTAGCTGGGAAGACTACGATAAACGCCAATGACATTAAGAAAGCGGAGGTAGAATATTCCAAAAAAAGGCTACAAGCGCTTTGTACGGAATGGCAGGAGGAACATCCTTGTTTGGAGATTTATATAGAGTCACTGAGGGGTATGCCAAGTCGTATTGATGTAAATGATCTTTCGGAAGAAACTCTTACTAACACAATACTTTCCTTGTGTGACAAAGGGGAGGCACCTGATGGGATTCCGCAAATAGCTAGGCAGTATCTTGACAATGCTGCATCATTTGACACGCTTAGAGCGGAAATCATTCGGGTTCTTTATAAAGTCGGTGTGTTGGGAATTAAACTTAATAAATCCGAGCAAATGCACTTTATATTTGAAAGTTCGCATGTGACTGCAAAGGAGCAGATACAGCCGGGGGTTCGCCTTTCCATTGTGCCCATGCTTTGGCAAGTGCTCGGGAACAGCAAGCTCAGTAACACAAATTAATTCAATAACACTAACAGTGAGATAAAAATTCAAAGATATGACTGAATGGCTTAAGCCGCTATGGGACTGGGTAGTTAACCTAATCTCTTGCCCCACAAGACGAGGTCGCAGTCTTCCTAGTCAAATATCTCGATGGTGGAAAGGTGAGTCGTGGATGGAAGATACCTGTCGTCATATATCATTGGCTCTTCAATATGACCGATATAAATCTGAAAATATTTCTTTGGCTTCCAGAGACTCTTTGTTGCTAAGAATAAAGGAAAAAGGATTCATCGTTCCGAAAAATAAAAATGTTGGTTGGAATTACCTCGAATCAATAAAAATTGCTATGTGGAGAGCGGATAATATAAAAGCCGCTGTTAAACAAAGCCAAGATGTGGCAGATCGAGCAGACAATGGGATAGAAGATAACCCTAACCCACCTCCATCTGGTGGCTGGCAGGCTCGATGAGAAGAGAGATGAAGACGGATAATAAGAAACAGCCGGTCTCGAATTCCGTCTCTCAGAAGAATTAACCTTCCTCCCATAAAACGGTCCACTTCGAGCGTGAGCTTTCTGGCACAAAGACCAAGGAGGACTCAGCATGAAGTGGAAACGGATTCAGCGAAGTGAACGGGGGTCTGGCTACGATTCTCCCGCAGGGGAAGCTGATTCAGAACGCCTTGGTGGAAAGCTTCAATGGCAAATGCCAGTCAGGCTGTGTCTCCGGCGGACTCGAAGCTGATCCTGAGCCGGGTGCCGGTGGCCCGTGCGACCCTCCCCAATGTTCTCGTGGAAGGGTGGATGCGCCCGCCCTCAAGCCGGGCCACGACCGATTGCGAAGTCTTCATGCGCTTTGCCAGTTGGGCCTGCGTCAGTCCGGCACCAAGGCGGGCCTCAATCAGGGAGCGGGCCAGATCGAATTCGGGCTTCAGCTCATCAAAGGCCTTCCGATAGTCTGAATCCCGGCTCCATTTCTTATGCAAGTCGCCGACTTTGCTCATTTCAGCACCTCTCTGGCACGTTGCAGCGCCAAATGAATCTCTTGCTGGGGCGTCTTACGTGTCTTCTTGACAAAGACCCGCACGACCAGGACTCGTCTGTCTCGGACAACGACATACAGTGCTCGCGATATCCCGTCTCTGCCACGCATCCGCATTTCCCAAAGCGGGCCGGTCAGGTGCTTCACATACGATGCGCCGACATGCTCAAGTCCGAACTCTGCGATCAACTCGCTGATACGTACGAACCGTGCCCGCATATCGCCGGGTAGAGCGTCAAGCTCCTTGTCCACAGTCGCATTCAGGGTTTCAACGATCCAGTTCATGCAGCATGTAAATTAAGAATATAGCAAATTTGGTATGTTCGTGCAAAGTCGATCGCTTGCGCGAAACCGTCCGGCATTATCAGACGCACACGCATCTACCGCTCCGTCTCGGTGGAACGTACGTTGAGTATTGAGTAATATCGCCCGCGAGGAAGCGTGAGGGAGAAGGCTTACTTCCGGGATTCGCCGGCGGCTACGGCTTGCACGGCTTCACGGGCGAGACGACGATGGTCGTCATCCGACAGGCTCCGCTCCAGAACTTTTTCCGCCACCGTCACCGCCAAATCCGCAGCTTCGTTGCGAATGTCTTGCAGGGCTTTGCGTCGCTCCCGCTCGATTTCCTGCGCCGTCTCGGCCTGGATCCGCTCCGACTCGGTGCGCAGCCGCTGCTCGTTTTCTTCCAGCAACCGTTGAGCCTTGGCTTTCGCGTCAGCCACGATTGCCTCGGCTTCCTGCGCCGCACCGCTGAGTTTGGCTTCGTAGTCCGCCAGGCGTTGTTCTGCCGTCTGCCGGCTCTGCTCCGCCTGCTCGATGCTGTCGCGGATCTTCCGTTCACGCGTTTCCAGGGCTTCCAAAATCGGCGGGAACGCAAATTTGTACAGGACCCAGAACAGGATACCGAATGACACGACTTCCCAAAAAATCAGGGACGAAAAGAAATGGACGTCAAATTGAGGCATGGCGTGCGCGTCCTATTTCCGCAAACCCATAATGATGAAGGCGATCACCAACCCGTAAAGGGCGATCGCTTCGACCAAGGCGAAGCCGATCCACATATACTTGCCGACCCGTCCCTCCGCCTCCGGTTGACGGGCCACGGCCTCGATCATCTTTCCGAAGATATACCCGATACCCACCCCGGCGCCGGCAAACCCCGCGGCCGCGAGCCCCATGCCCAATAACGCTGACGCTGCAGAATCCATGATGTGTTGGTCTCCCTCGTAAAATCGTTAATAACAGTACATCGAACAGACGATTCGGCTTAATGGAGATGAAACGCGTCTCCCATATAGACACACGTCAAAATCGTAAAAATATAGGCCTGAATAAAGGCGATCCCGACTTCCAATCCGTAGAGCGCCACCGTAAAGGAAAACGGCAGCCAGCCGATCAACAACCCGCCGCTGATCGACAAGCCGAACAGGACTCCGAGAATGACGTGCCCGGCGGTCATGTTGGCAAACAATCGCACGGACAAGGAAACCGGGCGGGCCAGTTGACTGATGATTTCAATGGGAATCATGAGCGGCAACAGCCACGCCGGCGTCCCCGACGGGACGAGGATCCCCAGAAACTTCACCCCGTGGATTTTGAATCCCACCAGGAGACTGAGCGTATAGACTCCCAGGGCAAACGCCCCCGTGACCACGAGTTGACTGGTGACCGTATAGGCACCGGGTATGAGCCCCAGCAGGTTACTAAATAAAATAAAGAGAAACAGGGTGGCGATCAGGGGGAAAAACCGCATCCCGTCCGGGCCCATGGTCTCGTGAATCATCCCGCGAATAAACTCCAGCAGCAGTTCGGCCACGCTCTGCAATTTCGTGGGGATCAGGGAGCCCGAGGACCGCGCCTTCGTCAGCAACAGGGTGACCACGCCCACGACCACAAACATCATGATCACGGCCTTGTTGATGGACACGTCGAGGCCGAACAGGGACAACGGGACAATCGTATGAAGCTCAAAAGGATGCAGTGGATTTTCCAATGGAATCTCGTCTTCGTGTTAGAAAAAATGCTTTGGGGAAACGCTACGAGTGATCCCAGCCCTTCGACTTCGCTTTGCTACGCTCAGGACAGGCCCTTCGACTCGCTTCCTTCGACTTCGCTCAGGACCGACGGCTTCTCCCCCGTTCATCCTGAGCGTAGCGAGAGCGTAGTCGAAGGACGCTCAGGACATGCGTTGGGCAGTACGGTAGGCGTTTCGAATACCGGCAATCACCCCGAGGACCAGACCTGCCACCAAACCCCACGGTTCAGTGGGCAACACGTAGGAGTCGATGCTCCACCCCAAGCCTCCGCCCACCATCAGCGTCGCAAGCAAATTCGTGCCGATACGCACGGCTTGCCCTAACCCCGCAAACAATGGATCTGGTGACGAAGGCATAGGCCCGGCCTCTCGATTCCGGGCAGGCTATTCAATCAAAATCCCGATTCGACTGTCAACCCGAACCTGTTGTCCCTCCCTGTTCTCCCTCTTGTGTCGAGGCCCATCTTCTGGAGCCGCTCTCCCCGCATGCAGACCTCCCAAGCCCCCTCCACAATCAAACAGACGGCAGCGCGCTACCACCGGCCCACCAAGCACCAGGCCGTCTTCCAGCATACTTATGCGGAAATGGCGGATACTGAAAATAGGAGGATACATGATGTCATGAACACGTTGACTGATAGAATTCGAGCCGCCCGGGAAGAGGCGGGCTTGTCCCAAACGGAGGTCGCCAGGGCATTGCGCATCTCGGCGTCTGCCGTCAATCAATGGGAACAGGGCTTCAGCAAGAACATCAAATTGGACCATTTTTTCGCGCTCGCGCATTTGTTGGGACAGGACCCGCTGTGGCTGGCCACCGGCAAGCTGCATCCCCAGGCCCGTCAGACAGTGGCGAAGTCGCCGGCACCGAACTATCCTTCCATGACCAGGGAAGAAAGAGTGCTGCTACACTATGTTCGCCAATTGCCCAACGCGTTACGACAAGTGTTGCTTCGGTTCCTGAAAGGGCTGACCAAAATTTACGCTTCGCCCGACCAACCCGTTGCCTGAAGCCGACGCGCTTCGGGCTCCTCTCCGCGAGAGCCTGCCCCGCGCCCTCCGCACCCATTCCCCGGCAGCAGCCACCCGCCTTCCCCCACGTTTCTCACGGGGGGCTTTCTCTCCCCTGCTCACTCCCGTATGATACGCACACAATCGTCTGATCTCGTTCCGACAACCATGAGCCAGCCCGTTCTTTCTTCAGGTTCGTCCACGCATCCCGGCACCGGGCGTTTCCCGCTGGTCCGGACCAGGCCCTTTCTTGAAGACAGTCCCTGGGAGGTCTACCGCCGGGTCGCCGTTCCGCACCGGCCCTCCGTCCTCCTGGAAAGCGGGAAACCACCTTCCGGCCAAGCCCGCTATTCATTCGTGGCGACCGACCCGTACATGGTCTTTTCCGGCGGCCCGGATTACTACACCCTGGAAACGGCGCATGGCACGACGCGGTATCGCGGTGACCCGCTTCCCGCCTTGTTCAGCGTCCTGGGCCCGTGCCTCGTGTCTCGTTCCGCCGCCCTGCCGCCGTTTATCGGCGGCGCCGTCGGATACGTGAGTTACGATGCCGTCCGGCACTACGAAGCGCTCCCGTCGCTGGCCCGCCCGGACCTTGCTCTGCCCGATCTGGAGTTCCTGTTTTTCGATCTGGTGGTCGTGATCGATCATCTTGCCCGGACGCTCCAGATCGTCTTCACTCCGCCCCCCGACCGGCTGCTGTCCGAATCCCACGAGACCCTGCATCGTGAGGGCGCCGCCCGGATGGCCGAACTGGACAGCCGCCTGAGTTCCCCGTTCATCGAGACCGGTCCCTGGGGGTCGCCCATCATGGTCTCCACGATGGAGGCCACTCATTCCGAACGGGAGTACGTCGACCGCGTGCAACAGTGCCAGGCGTTCATCGGCGCCGGCGACATCTATCAGGCCAACCTCGCCCAACGCTTTTCCGCCGCCTTCAATCCGGCCGAGGATCATGCGCTGCACACGGCCGGCCAAAACCTGTATCACCGTCTGCGCACGGTGAATCCGTCGCCGTTTTCCGGATTGTTCGTCACCGGGAACCTCGCGTTGGTCTCGTCCTCGCCCGAACGGCTCGTCCAGGTCAGCGGCAACCGGGTGACGGCCCGTCCCATCGCCGGCACGCGGCCGCGAGGCCGCACCGCGGGTGAAGATCACGCACTCATGGACAACCTCCGGCTCGACGCCAAAGAACGCGCGGAACACGTCATGCTGCTGGACCTGGCCCGCAATGACTTGGGCCGGGTCTGCGATTACGGGTCGGTCCACGTCGAGGAATTCATGACGATCGAGCAGTATTCGCACGTGGCGCATCTGGTCTCCGAAGTCGAGGGCACGCTGAGGCCCGCGTGTTCCACCCTGGACCTTATGCGATCCGTGTTTCCCGGCGGCACGATCACCGGAGCGCCCAAAATCCGCTGCATGGAAATCATCGAAGAACTGGAACCCGTCCGGCGCGGACCCTATACCGGGTCCCTGGGATACGTTAGTTGGACCGGCGACGTGGACTTCAACATTCTGATTCGCACCATGGTGTTGGCGCAGCAACGGGCCTACCTGCAAGTGGGTGCCGGCATCGTCGCGGACTCCGATCCCCGTCGCGAATACCGGGAAACCCTGTACAAAGCCCAGGCCCTGTTCGAAGCGTTGCAATAGGACGCCGCGTTGCCTCCCATGTGGGTGTATCTGAATAACCGGATCGTGCAGGCAGAACGGGCGCGGATCTCCGTCTTTGATCGCGGGTTCCTGTATGGCGACGGCGTCTTCGAAACCGTCCGGATCCATGAGGGACGCCCGGTCTGGCTGGACCGTCATCTCACACGGCTCGCCGGCTCCTGCCGGCAGATCCGGATGCCGCTACCCGAAAAACCGTGGCCGGCGATTTTTCAGAAGGTGATCGACAAAAACCGTGTGGACGACGCGTTGATTCGCCTGACGCTCTCCCGTGGCACACGAAACCCCGGAGGCGATGGACGCGCAACGCCGGATGCCGGAGCCAATCCCACGATCGTGCTGTTTCCGCGACCCCTCCCGGCTCTGACGCCCTCCCAACGCCGAAAAGGAGTGAAACTGACCCTCGCCACGGTTCGCAGGCCATTACCGCGTTCATGTTTCTCGCAAGCCAAAACCCTGAACTATCTGAACAACCTGTTGGCCAAACAGGAGGCTGAGGAACGGGGCGCCTTTGAAGCGTTGATGTTGACCACCGGCGGGCACCTCGCCGAATGCTCGATGAGTAACCTGTTCTTCATCAGGGACAAGACGCTGTACACCCCGTCATTGGCCTGTGGCGTCCTGCCCGGCATCACCCGGGGAGTCGTGCTGGACGTGGCCCCGACCCTGGGCCTGCAAACCCGGGAAGGCCGCTACCGTCCCGAAGTCCTGCACGACGCGGATGAATGTTTTCTGACGAGTAGCGGGGTGGGGATACTCCCGGTTCGAGAAATCGAAGGACATTCCCTCCCGAAACAAACCGCGCGTTCCTGGACAGCCGTCCTGCAAACGCGGTACGAACAACTCTTGAGCGCCCACGGACGGTAACCGGGAAAGCCATCTTCACTCTAATCGTAGATCTAGAGCTTTATCATGCGGGGGTTTCGCCCCCCGTACGACGAGGGAAAGAGCGATGCGGGGTTTCGGCCCCACACGCCGAGGTCCTTTTGTTTCGGCAAAAGGACCCAAAACCATTGGCGCCCGTGCGCGGCCCTTCGGGTGCCTTTGCCCCAGTCCCGAATAGTGAGGGCTGCGGAACTCGCTTCGCTCAAACAGTCCTCGCCCCTCAATAGAATTTTCGGGACCGGGGCGCAGCCGCGCCCGCAGGCGCCATTTTGTGGCGCGATAGGATCTCGCTTTCTTCTTGTCTTCGTCTGTCATTCTCGACATTAGTAATCGAGAATCCAGCGTCTTTGCTTTCTTGCGGGGTTTCGCCCCCGCCGACGAGGGAAGGATGCGGGGTTTCGCCCCCACGCGACGAGGTTCTTTTGTTTCGGCAAAAGAACCCAAAACCATGGGCGCCCGGGCGCGGCCCTTCGGGTGCCTGTGCCCCGGGCCCGAATAGTGAGGGCTGCGGAACTCGCTTCGCTCAAACAGTCCTCGCCCCTCAATAGAATTTTCGGGACCGGGGCGCAGCCGCTGCCCGCAGGCGCCCTCGACGTGGCGCCATAAGATGGCGCTTCCTTCTCCCATCTGTCATTCCCGTATGTGTTCAGTCATTCGTTGACAGAATGAGGAACTGCCCACAAAGTGGGAACCAGAAAGAAGGGCTCTTTTTTCCCTCCTCTTTGTAAGTGGGCGCATTTCCGGAGAGGGAATGCGGGTGAGGTAGAGCCACGCGTCCATGGGGCATAGGGTTGCGCTGTTCCTGCCACATCTTCTACCTCCCCTTGCCCCTCCTTACAAAGGAGGGGCACTGAGGCACAGAAGGAGACAGCGGAACGTGTCAATGAATGACTGAACATTTCCAATCCTCGACAATATGAACTGGATCCCCGATTACAAACGTCGGGGACGGATCCAGGGTCTTTGGTTTTTCCTTGGTCCACAAGAACAACGACGCTGGATCCTCGCGCCTGTCCTGAGCCCTTCGACCGCGCTTCCTTCGACTTCAGGCGCGTTGAGCCTTACGCTCAGGACAGGCGTAACGGAGTGGAGTCGAAGGATGCGCAAGGATGACAGAAAGGGAAAGGGAGTGCGAGACTACGGCGCAGCCGCGCCCGCAGGTGCCGGGACGTGGCGCCATCAGATGGCGCGTCTACAAGTGCCAAAGATCGCGACCCTGGATCCTCGATGAAACATGTCGAGGACTGGCGTCGGGGACAGGGGTAGTGCCTATCGGGCGTATTGCGTTGGCTACCCGGCGCGCCGCCGGGTTTTTGGAGAAGGACGGAGAGCCGCGTCCAGACGGATTTGGCTGTGCGTTTTCCACGCCGCCCCTTGATCACTCGGGAAGTCCTCCCGGTAATGCGTCCCCAGGCTGTTCTCCCGCCACAACGCGGCTTCAGTCACACACCGCGCCACCTGGATCATGTTCCTCACTTCCAGATCGGACCGCGTCTGCAGTGAAGCCTGGATTTGCGGATCCCACCGGGAAAGCTGCGTCAGCGCCTGGATCAAAGAATCGCCGGTCCTGACCAACCCGACCTTGGTCCACATCAGCCGGCGCAAGGAATTTCTCAGTTTTTCGCTGTCTTCCAATGCACCGACCGGTTCCGCGGCAACCCGTGCCGCCAGACTTTTCAGTTGCGCCCGCTTGGGGACCGGCGGAAGGGACATCGCCGCTTGGGCGGCACGGTATCCGAAGACCAGCCCTTCCAACAAGGAATTGCTCGCCAAACGATTCGCCCCGTGGACCCCGTTGCAGGCCACTTCTCCGGCGGCAAACAGGCCGGGCAACGTGGTCTCTCCATTGATCCCCGCTTTCAGGCCGCCCATGAAATAATGGGCGCTCGGAGAAACCGGAATCCATTCCTCCGTGATGTCGATGTCGAACCGCAGGCAGGTCCGGTAAATCGTCGGGAACCGTTTTGTGATGAAGCCCTTCCCCAAATGGGTGACGTCCAAATACACGTGGCGCGACCGGGACGCGGCCATTTCCGACCAAATCGCCCGGGCGACGATGTCCCGGGGAGCCATTTCCACAGCCGGATGATACCGTGCCATGAACATCGCTCCCTTGCGGTTGCGGAGCACCCCGCCTTCACCTCGCATGGCTTCGGACAACAGAAACGGCGGGCTGGAGGGCAGGTACAACGCCGTGGGATGAAATTGGACAAATTCCATGTCTTCCAACACGACACCGGCCCGATAGGCCATGGCCATGCCGTCGCCCGTGGCATTGCCCGTATTGGTCGTCCTCCCGTAAATCTGGCCCGCGCCGCCGGTCGTCAGAATCACGGCCGCGGCCGGGAGGAGTTTGACGTCGCCCGTGGCTTCACTCACCGCGACCGCGCCGCGGCACCGGCCATCCACGACCAGGAGATCCTTGGTAAAATGACGATCAAACCATTGAATGTCCGGATGCTGCCGGGCCCGTTCCAGCAAGACGCGAATCATTTCATTGCCCGTCGCATCGCCCCGGGCACGCAGCACGCGGTTCCGGCTGTGCGCCCCTTCCTTGGTAAACGCGAATTTCCCGCCGATCTTATCGAACTGGGTGCCCCAGGTGATGAGTTCCTGTATCCGGGTCGGCCCTTCCTCCACCAGGACGCGAGCCGCGTCTTCCCGCCCGAGCTGATGCCCGGCCCGGATCGTATCGGAGAAATGCAGGTTCACGTCGTCTTCGGCATTGAGGGCGACGGCGACCCCGCCCTGGGCGTAGATCGAATTGCTTTCCAGGCGGCTGCCTTTTGTCACGATCAGCACCCGTCCGTATTGAGCCAACTCGATCGCGGCACGCAGTCCTGCGATCCCGCTGCCGATCACCAGGAAGTCGGCCTCCGGCCCCGGACGAAACGGTGTCGTGCTTTTTTTCATGGACATGAGGATGGATTGGCGTTGGAGCCGGTCGACACGATCGGGGGCATCATCAACAGGGAGTGCTCTGCGGACTCATGGTGGCTCTCTGCCAAACACGCGACGGGGCTCAGCGGCCGGCTCTGCCGAATGGCATGGCTCCTTCGACGCCCGCCCACAAAATATCCTTTGTGCCGCTCCACACCCACACCCCGTGTCCACGGTCCGTCACCGGCGCGACGTCGGGCGAGCGTTGCCATATTCCCTCCCATCGCACGTTGACCTTGATCTGTTCTCCTTGAATGTGGATGCGCTCAATCGCGACGTCCAAGAAAATTGTCGCATACGTGTCAAAGTCCCGTTGGATCTGGCCTTCGAGCTGCTGAAATCCCTGTAACGGCAACATCAATTTTTGAATCACGTCGAGCTTTTGTTGTTCATACGCCGAGCGCAGGGTTTCCACCGCCTGGACGATTCGCTCGAATCGCGCATGGTCTGCGGAAACTTTTTTCTCACTGGAGAAGAACTGGCACCCCGTGATCGCCATGACGAGGAGCAGGAGCATGCTGAAACAACGGATGCGGGATCGAAGCATGGGTCCATTATAGCGAGCGCGTGAGAAAACCACAAAAGGCGTCAGCCGCGTGTTTTCTTGACACTTCTTAGGACGCTGTGTTACCTCTGCAACTTCTGTTCCGATCACCTGTCTCTTGGCCGGTGCGACCCGGATCGACGACCGGTTTCCAGCTTCCGCCCGAGGAAGTCATGAAGGAGTGTGAATGGCGAGTGTAGTTAAGAAACGACGAAAAAAAATGCGGAAGCATAAGCACAAGAAACTTCGCCGACGCATGAAGTTTGCCCGTCGGCGTAACTGAGATTCACCATTCCAGCACCAGGTGGGCCGGCGTCAAGACACTCCCATCCACGAAACGACCGCACCAGCTTTGCGCCTCACGGCCACGAGGGGTGAGCCGGTGATTTCACCGGCTTCGTCATCCCGGTCGCGTTCGAGCCGTCCACGGTCCATGACCCCCTGTTTCCCCGCACGCGTTTCCTGCCGCGTCTGACGAATACCCCTTGCCATGAGTCAATTCTCCCGCCTGCTCCCGTTTGTCCGTCCGTATCTTTCTCAACTGGCATTAGCCGGCGTCCTGATCATGGGCGTGGCGGCCCTCAACCTGACGTTGCTGAAACTCGGCGGCACGCTGTGGGACCTCATCACGGTTCAACGGAACGTGGAACGCATGACGCAGACGATCCTGCTGTTCCTGGTGATCGCCATCGTTCAAAGCGTCTTGAGCATGGGCCAGAGCTACCTGACGACCCGCCTGTCTCAGTTCATCATCGCGGATTTCCGCATCCACCTGTTTCGGCATCTGCAGACCCTGTCTCTCAGCTTTTTTGCCAAACGGCGCACGGGGGAAATTCTCTCGCGGCTCATGAACGACGTGGGCGTGATCCAGAACCTGGTGACCGAAACTCCCATTGATTCCGCCAAACAACTGGTGACGCTGGTCGGCGGCATCGCGTTCCTGTTGTTCATGAATTGGAAACTCTGCCTGCTGATCGTCCTGTTGCTGCCCCTCCTGGTCCTGGTGGCGCGGTTGTTCGGCAAGCGGTTGAAATCCCTCTCCACGCAGATCCAGGATCACACCGCCGCGCTGTCCACGCTCATCGAAGAGGTGATTTCGGGGATACGGGTCGTGAAATCCTTTGTCCGGACGGACCGGGAGCAGGGACGATTCGGCGCCGCGGTCGACTCGTTGGTTGCCGGGACGCTCCGCCGCGCCAAAATCCTTTCCGTGTTCATCCCCGTCATCACTCTCCTGACGCTGATGATGGCGGGCGTGGTCCTGTGGTACGGCGGCAAGCAAGTCATCGACGGGGCCATGACACCCGGGGACCTCCTGGCCTTCGTGTTGTTTGCGGGGATTTTAATCGGGCCGTTCGGCGCCGCGGCCCGGATCTTTTCCCAAATGAAGGAAGGGCAGGGCGCCCTGGAACGCGTCTTCGAATTGCTCGACACCGCGCCGGAGGTGACGGACGCTCCCCAAGCCCGGCCTTTGCGCGAGGTGCAAGGCCACGTCAAATTTTCACACGTGAGTTTTGCGTATGACCCGCGTCACCCGGTGCTTGCCGATCTTTCCTTCGAAGTGCGTCCGGGCGAAATCGTGGCGTTGGTGGGTCCGACCGGTGCGGGGAAGAGTACGATCGCGAACCTGTTGCACCGGTTTTATGATCCCACGGAAGGAGCCGTCACGATCGACCACCAGGACCTGCGGGACGTCCAATTGGCCGGCTTGTATCAACAACTGGCTATCGTACCCCAGGAAACCGTTTTGTTCGGGGACACGATCCTGGAGAACATTCGATACGGACGGGACGATGCCTCGGATGAGGACATTTGGGCTGCAAGCCGGGCGGCTCATGCCCATGACTTCATTTCGGCGCTCCCGGACGGGTATGCCACGATGGTCGGAGAAAAAGGCGTCAATCTCTCGGGCGGTCAACGACAACGCATTGCGATTGCCCGGGCCATCCTCAAGAATCCCCGGCTCCTGATCCTGGACGAAGCGACCTCGGCGCTGGACTCCGAATCCGAGATGCTGGTCCAACGCGCCCTGCACGGACTCATGGCGGGACGGACGACGGTGGTGATCGCCCACCGCCTTACGACCATTCAGGAAGCCGACCGGATTTTCGTGCTCAACAAGGGCAGGATCGTCGAAGAAGGCACGCATACGGCGCTGATGCAACGGGACGGCCTGTACCGCCACCTGTATACGCTACGGATGGTGGAATTGGAAACGCCGGCATCCGCTGACACGTCAAGTGTACAATCTCGGCTCATCTAGGACGTGCAAAGACCAGAATGGTTTTAAAACAATCTGAGATTGATCTTCATGTTTTCCTGGCAAAAATAACCTTCAATCTGTTCTCTACGCCCTGTCGCTTGACTTCGGTCGAGAGAAATGGGTAGCGCTGATCCAAGAAATTCATGGTGATGTCGCCATCAGCGAGATCCACAAGAAAATCGCATCTTTCCTGAACCAATCTATCGTCGTCGTTTAATTGCAAAATGTTGATAGTTGAATTGACCTTCTTCCTTAAGTTTTGCTTAAGTCCATTTCCTGGAAGAATGAGACAACTGGGCAAATCCAGGACGAACCAGCCGATTTGGACTGTGAACGGATCCACAATTTCCTCTGTATTGCCTTTCCGCGCGTTGATCTTCTGCCGTGCAAGCCGGTAGTTGTCCCATTCATAAGCCAAATACGGATATCTTGTTTTCGGGAGAAAATGGTCCACGGAGCCCGTTTCTAATAAACGCAGTGTCGTGTATGCACAGCAACCTAAATAGGCCTTGTGAAGATTCTTGGCAGCCTTTGACCAGTAGTTATGTTTCTTAAAGTCTCTATCTGATGGATGGGGATTAGCCTTGAGAAACTTCACCCCAGGTTGCCGCACCCGCGCGTCAAAGTCCGGGGGCTCAGGCTGGGAGATTACGCGAATCATAAAACGACGCCAAACCGTTCGGCAAAATACGTCCAGCGAGGCCAGAATGGATCGTCTGAAGCCAGCAATTGACGAAGCCTATCGGAGACCTCTTGTATCTCAGAAACATCCGGGGTCGGGGCGAGTTGAATAGTCTTAGCTCTTTCGATCGCTTTTTCCGCATCGCGGGAGCGAGCATGCTTCAATCCGAAAACTGGAGAAGTCAGCCACGCCGAAATGTCTCCGTACTTTTGAAACTCAAGAGGTTCCAGCACCACATTAATATCCTCAAGCGCGAGGTGGTACAAAACGTCCGCTTCCTCTGAAAAGTCGGCCTCAATAGATGCTAGAACCATCGGCGAATGAGTTGACGCAATGATCTGTATTTCAAGTTCCTCACTGAGCAGCTTTCCGACGCTCATCAAAGCCGGCAGCATGGTTCTTTGCCAACGTGGATGAAGATGAGCTTCTATCTCGTCCACCACAATGACCATCTTTCGTAGCGGTTCTTCGTCAATCTGCCGGGCTGCAACGGTGTGCTCCTGCCAAGTCCAGATAACCAAATAAGCTAAAAGCAGAACGTGTTGAACGCCCGCTGACGAAAATACGATGGGTACGTCTCCGTAAGAGTGTTTTATTGTCGGAATTTGTCGCGGATCGCCGGGTATACGCCTGGGGTCGCCTGGTATGAGAATGCCAAGGTCCTCCGGGGATAGGCGTTCTAATACTCGGGCAAAGGTGGGAAAGATCTCCTGATCTCGTGCAAGTTGCCATTTGACCCAGTCTCGGACGAGACCTTCAATCTCCCCCGGCTTACCGTTCCATACTTCATTGCTGGTGAAAGAACTAACATGAGATTGATCACCCGCCTGTAGCTTCTCTCGTGTCTCGTCGTAGACTGCAAAAGAATTATCGACTTTAGCATATATGCATAGCGCCTCTACAGAAGGCCTTTCTTTTTGATGAATCCAAGAATGGGTTCTCCAATCGAATGAACTCGAACCAGATAATATTTGGTTTGTAGCGCTACGAATTTCAAATTTTATGGTTGGTTTTACATCCTTCAGCCTTACAAACGGAAAGGCTGGTTTGTTTACCCACTTTCCTGTAATCGCCCACCAGGCCACATCCAGTAGAAACGATTTGCCCAAGCCGTTGTCACCAGCGACAAGGGTCAGCCTTTCGCCGAACCGAAGATCAAAACTCATTGCTGGCCCGATACCCTTTAGACGCAGCGCTGCAAGTGTTCCACCCGTCTCACCCGGAGCATCGGGAGGCGGCCCAACAGCATAAGCGATGGCTTTTAGGTCTGCGGGTTTCTCATCGAAAAGGGTCGGGGCAGACAATTCTGAAGTCTTCACCCGTGTAAAAAGGTTGGCTCTTTCATCTGATGTTATATGGTAGTTCTTCAAGAATTGCTTGACGACTGAGTCCAGCGAATCTTTATCTTCCCATGAATCATTCTTGCCGATCCAGATTGCAATTGCTGTGAGTGGAATGAATTTGTAGCCAGAAGAAGTCTTAACAGCCTGACTTATCTTCCCGACATAGTCTCCCTTGAAACCCCAACTTTGACTTCCTTTTTGGTGAATGAAGACTTGGCCAAATGTTTGCGTGTTAATAGCCTGTAGACCTGACGAAGCGTATTTATGCCCGACCCAAGGTTTGGGACTCTTGAATGGTTGGAAATAAAATTCGCTCTGCGGGTCTAATCGATGATGTGTTTCGAGATGGTTCTTTGTTAATGTGTCTAGTTTAATGCGGGAGGTTTTTTCGACCAGCAAACCAGCCTTCTTGCAAACCAGAAAAGTGATGCCAAGAAAAGGGTGGGAGCCTTTCCTTAGTTGACCAATTGCCCACGATACAGCTTTGCCGGATAAATACTTCAAGCAATAGCCCTCAGCGATTCAACAGCGTAAAGACAGAACTTCCGGTTCAGATCAATTCCAATACCCGACCGTCCAGTTGAGATAGCGACTCTGACCGTCGTTCCACTTCCCACGAAAGGATCAAGGACAATACCCCCTTCAAGGCATCCAATTTCCAAGCAACGCTCGACCAACTCATCGGGGAATGGGGCCGTGTCCAGTCCATTGGTCGGCCTTGGCTGCGCGGCGATTGTCCACAAATCTTCATCGATACTTTTGTCTATGAGCGCTTGTTTGTCGAAATAATATCGTCTGTTCTTCGCGAGGATGAACACGTATTCATAGCTGCGTCCCGGACGGTCGTGAACGGACTCAGGCAGCCGGTTCTTCCGGTGCCAGATTACAGAACTGCGGATAGCCCAACCTGACGATGCTAAGTCAAGACCAACGCGCCACGGAACACCGATCAATGATTTCCGTTGCAGGTTAATGCCAAGCCCGCCGCTCTTATCGACGGCACGAAGACCAAAACGTCTTTTCTTGCTCTTGCCGTCATGACCATGAGACTTGCCCTTACCGGAGTAGAACGTATCGCCGATATTCAGAAAAGCCAAGCCTTCGGATTTCAAAACACGCCTTACCTCGTCCATAATGCCAGTTAAGGCGTCGACATACTCCTTGACGCTTTCCTCTTGTCCAATCTGCCCTTCGACACCGTAGTCTCGAAGCCAGAAATAGGGCGGCGACGTCACAACGCAATCGACGCTCTCCGAAGGCATTTTCTGCAATACCTCAAGCGCCAAGCCGCAATAGATCGCCCAAGAACCGCCTGAACGGGTTCGACCTGCCCAAGTATTTTCAGAATCGTCGCTTTCGACAGGGAAAATGTCCATGCTGTCACTGGCCTGCAACGGGGCAGGTTTGATCCGTAACAGTCATGCCAAACTCCAGAACTTGAGCACTAACTACTTGAGCTATGTGGTTGGTATCGATGGCTTTCAGAAATGCCTCGTAGGAATAGGATGCCGACTCGTCCTCGCCGAAAGCATCACCTCTCGTGCGAAGGTCGGTTGCAAGACTCTCTGGAACGCTTCGCTTACTCAGCGACGATCAGCGACGAGAACGCGCATCGCGGTCTTTCCCACCATCCCCATCACCTACTTGATCTTGGAGAAGTCCGCCTCAATCGTGACCAATTTCCCGTCCGGGAAAAACACGACGACATTCGTCGCGGCCTGCGGGTCGAAATCCTGATAGGCGAACCGGGCGGAGAACCGGGACACGTAGTCCATCTCGGATCCGGGGATTTTCCGGCCGCGGCTGGGCTTGCCCTTATCCACGGCCATGACGTTCGTCGATCCCTGTTGCAGCGCCACGTCGGCCCCTTCGGCGAAAAACTCCTCCTGCCCGCACAACCCGATCTCCATTTCAAGGTTGGGCATGTTCAGAATTTCCTGGATTTTGGCTTCCGGCATTCTGACTTCCTGTTGCGCGACCTTGGACCGGCGGCCTTCTTCGCGTCCGAAATATTCGAACCAATAGGTCTTCGTTCGCAGGATCGCACTGCTTCCACACGGTTTGGTTGCCGGATCGTCCCCGATGCGGGTGGTTTTGTCCGCGGCTTGGATGATGCCGAACATTTCTTCATTGGACGCCGCCTGCTCCATGGGGCCACGGGCCGAGGCCATGATCTGCTGGGCCTGCTCCAACGTCAACTCCACGTCGATGGCCGACGCCGGTGAAGTCATTCCTCCCAACACGAACAGCAGCATGAGCCCGAACCCTTTTTTTCGGTGGTGAAATCGTCCATCTGAGCTCATGCGGTCTCTCCTTCTTCGGTTAGATTGGAATCGGCATGGATCACGCAAATTCAGACCAGCCTGCCAGGCTGAATTGTAAGAAACCTCCCTACCTCTTTTCAACGCCTAATAGCCCCCGGTTGTCCTCTCGGCCGGAAACCGGCGGGCAAGCAAATGGTTGACTCATCGTGGGGCGTAGTGTTAAATTTCCCTCCCTATTGTGCCCGCTTCAGATGGGCCTTCCAACGGTCGTTGGGCAGTACGGGATCACTCCCGTATCACGCTCTCCCGAACCAACGTTATTGTAGCCGCACGTGAACCGGTCGCTCAAACAAGCAAGGGGTATGGCATGGGAAATGGGATAAACCAACAGGAACAACCCATGAACCTCGAAAACCTCGAGCGGGTCTATACGAATTACTCTTCGGTCTATGACCAAACCTTCGGGAAAGCCTTTGATCAATCGCGTGAATCGGCGGTGAAGGGCCTTCCCATCGCTCCCGATGATCACGTACTGGAAGTCGGCGTCGGCACGGGCATGGCCTTACCTTTGTATCCAACCCATTGTCGGATCGTGGGAATCGACCTCTCGGAAGGGATGCTGAAAAAAGCCGAGGAGCGCATTACCAACCACGGCCTTGAGCACGTCACGCTCCAGCGCATGGATGCGGGTCAAATGTCTTTCCCGGACGATACCTTCAACGTGGTCATGGCCGCCTACGTCGTGACCGCCGTCCCGGATTACCGGCAGGTCGTGTCGGAGATGATTCGCGTGTGCCGCCCCGGCGGCCGCATTGTCATGCTGAACCATTTCAGCAACGGGAATAAATTCATCGCCGCCGTGGAGAAACTGATTTCCCCCATATGCCAGCGGATAGGGTTCCGTACGGATTTATCCTTGGATCACGTGCTCGATGGCACGCCCCTCGAGGTCACGAAAAAGGAAAAGATGGATCCCTTCCAGTATTGGTATCTGGTGGAATGCGTGAATGCCAAAAACGGCTATTCCCGTTCGTCATCGTCACGAACCTGATCCCTTCCTCAACCCATCGACCTCATGAAGCAGGCCCTGTGCCTCCAACACGTTCCCTTTGAAGGCCCGGGCGTGTTCCGGCAGGCGTTGGCGGCACGTCAGTACCGGATCGAGACGCTGCTTGTCCCTCAAGAGGACCTTCCCGCCACGCCTCCGGATTTCCTGTTGGTCATGGGGGGACCCATGTCAGTGAATGACTCCGATCCCTGGATTGAGAAAGAACGGCAGTTCATTCGACACGCGATCGAGGCGGGCATTCCGGTGGTCGGCGTGTGCCTAGGCTCTCAATTCATGGCCACGGCTTTGGGAGGACACGTGCGTCCCGGGCCTCGTCTGGAAATCGGGCCTGTCCCGGTCACGCGCACCGTCGACGAAAACGCGGATGCCGTGTTTGGCACGTTTCCCCGCGAATTCACGGTGTTTCAATGGCACGGCGAAGGGCTGACCCTGCCGCCGGGCGCCTGCGTCCTCGCCTCGTCCGAGTTCTATCCGGTTCAAGCTTTCCGGTACGGAGACCGCGCCTACGGGCTCCTGTTTCACGTGGAATTGGAACTCGACGGCGTCGAAGCCCTCTGCCGCGAATGCGTCACCGACGTACAACGGGCCCATACCACCACGGAAGCCTTGTTGGCATCGGCCAAGACCGTGCTTCCCGAATGCCACCGACTCGCCGACAGCCTGATTGCCCACCTGGCTAGCTGACAAGAGTCAGCGTTGCAAAAAACCATGGCTCAAATCCTGAAACGCCATGCCCGATGACTCTCCTTACGATTTCAGCCTTTGCCGAAAAATGCCGTATCCAAAAACGCTGGTTGTTGTAAAGTTGCTGAAAGGCTAATGGAGGAGGAAAGTATAAAGCAGTTTAGATAAAAACCAGGATCAAATCATGGATAGCACAGAAAAAGTCGCAAAGCATCTGGAAATGACCCAAACCGTTATCAACCGTTTGGGGAGCAACTCTTTCCTATTAAAAGGCTGGAGCATGACCATCATTGTCAGTGCGGTGGTTTTAATGGCCAGACATGACGTACAACACCCATGTCTTATCCTGTCCCTTATTATCCCCATCCTTGGATTTTGGATCCTGGATGGATACTTTCTCCGGCAGGAAAGGCTGTTTCGGGAAATATACGATGACATCAGACGGCAATCCGACACCGATTTTAAAATGGACGTGATGAAGCATAAAAATAAGCCAAAATGCAATCCGGTATCCGCCATGTTTTCTTTCACGCTTGTTATTTTCTATCTGGCGGAGGTTGCATTGATTGTTTTTGTGTTTTTCATAACTCCAGGGGAAATATCATGAGAAGAGTATTTTTCAGTTTTGATTGGGACGACGTGTGGCAAGTCAACCAAGTTCGCAACAGTTGGGTTACAAAAGGCAACTATAAAGTAGCGGGCTTTGTGGATGCGGCAGAGATAGAAACAGTCAAAAACCGAACGGACAAAGCAATCCAAGAATGGATTGATGAGCAGATGAAAGGAACCTCTGTTACTTGTATCTTGATCGGCAGCAAAACTGATGAATGTAAATGGGTGAAATACGAGATCGAAAAGAGCATTGAGAAAAAAATGGCCTCTTGGGAGTACTTATTCACAACCTAAAAGATGTTGCTGGCAAAACAGATGAAAGGGGATCTAATCCCCTGGGCAATTACAATGAGGATGACTTTGGCGAGACAGTTAAAAGAGCTCTGCTTGGAGGGGGAGCTGGGTGGGGACTTGCAAGATTTGTTTTTCCTCAACTTGTCATTCCGGCCACTATTTTTGGAGCTGCTCTTGCCCTTCTAGCACCAAATGACGATTACAAGATTTATGATTGGGGTGAAGATGACGGATATAAAAATTTAGGCGACTGGATAGATAACGCAGCAAAACAAGTGGGCAGATAAAGAGCGCTGCCGCAAATTCGAAAAACCAACTGTGAAAACGACACAACCCTCACATCCGCGCAACCTGTATTTGTTTGTGGATGAAAGTGGGAATTTTGATTTTTCCGAAAAAGGAACAACTTTTTTCACCTTGACTTGTGTGGCAACAGAGCGGCCTTTCAGGATTTACCAAGAAATTGACAACTACAAATACGATTTAATTGAAAATGGTTTTCCTCTGGAATTTTTTCACTGCGCCGAGGACAACAAGCACATCCGATCCAGAATGTTTGGTCTTATCAAAAAGTATTTGTCAAAACTTCGAATTGACAGCTTGATTGTTGAGAAGGGTAAGACTCCCCCTTCTCTTCAGGAACCAACAGCATTCTATCCGCGTATGCTGGGCTACCTCTTGGCCTATGTTTTGAGAGATTATAGATCCGATCCATTGAGCAAAATAGTGATTATCACAGACAGCATGCCGGAAGCGAGCAAACGCAAAGCAATGGAAAAATCAACCAAAGCGATTCTGGCAACAATGTTGCCCACAGGTACGAACTATACCATCCTGCATCATGCCGCCAAGTCTCACTACGGGCTCCAGATTGTCGACTATTGTAACTGGAATATTTTCAGAAAATGGGAGCGTAGTGATAATGAACACTATAACCTAATAGAATCGGCTATACAGAGTGAATTTGATATCTTCCTGACTGGAAAAAGAAGATATTACTGATGGCAGGGATAAAAACGACCTCCCCAACTACTCTGTTGCCAGAGAGAGCCCCTTGGGCTCTTGTCATTGGGGAGGCACCTTTGTCGTTATACTAAAACGGGAAAAAACCAAAGTCAAACAAGCGTTGGTCGTAATATCTGCACTTCCATAACACTTCCATAAAAGCCACCGTCAACACCTACTCGGCTATAAGCAATGGAAGAACTTCAAAACCGTTATTGATAAAGCAAGAACTGCCTGTGAGATTGCGGAACATCATATTTCCAATCATTTTACTGGCGTCGGCAAAACGATAAAATGCCCAAGGGAGCGGAAAAGACCATCGATGACTTTATGCTTACCCGCTACGCCTGCTACCTCATCGTCCAGAACGGCAACCCGCGCAAAGATTGTTGAGGAATTGCCAAGCGCGAACACGCAAGGCTAAACCTTGGAAGAGACGAATATGGAAGTATAATTTGTTCAACACATTAAACAAAAACGTTCAGCGTATTGAACAAAACTGTTCCAAGTAATAGCAAAGCAAAATATGCCTTGGGTCCCAAGGCATAGACTGATGCAGTTGAGAGAGGCTATCCGCATATGAAATCAATACAACTGGTTATCTCTACAATCGTTTGATAAAGGAGACTCAACATGAAAGAGGCTTTGACGGCAGTATTTGAGAAATCTCCGCAAGGATACATCGGGTACGTTGAGGAACTGCCTGGTGCTAATACACAAGGCTCAACATTGAAAGAGACCAAAGCTAACTTGGCAGAGGCCACACAACTCGTGTTACAGGCAAATCGGCAACTGGCCGAAGAAGAGATAAGCAATTGACGAAAACCTTGCAAAGCGGATATTCAAGGATTTGGGCCTACCCAAACCGTAAACGCTTGCATCGCATTGCATGAGAACGAGAAAATGCACGGCTACGTGTATGCGGCATTATTTATGTCGCCATGTATAGATAAATGTTCAAGAGGTTGAAGGAAGTATCTGGATGAACGAAAAACGTTGGAGCAACTCACTTGTTAGCAAAATTCAGAAGGCCATTGACCAGCTTGAGTCAAATAATTCTAAGCTCGTTGTCAAGGACGGTCAAAGACTCCCCTATGCTTATGAGATAGTGAGATACCCCGACCAAGAGCCGAAAGCTGTGAAGAAGACTGTCTACGAAACCGATTTGCTGATCTATGAACAATTGACGGATCGAGCATGGAAACCGCGGTTGATCATTGAGGTGAAGATAAACGGAATCAGCACGCACGATGCGATTACGTATAGTCAAAAGGCATCTGCACATAAAACCGTCCATCCCTATCTGCGCTATGGAATTCTACTGGGCAACCTGAAACAAAAATCTTTGCCGGGCCGTCTCTTTCGGCACGGAGCATACTTTGATTTTATGCTGTCCTGGAAAACATTGAACCCTTCGATGGATGAGTTTAAGAACTTAGTTGATCTAATTCGGTCGGAGATCAAAACCTCTCGTCATTTGGAAGAAATCATTTTCGACAGTCGCAAGCAGAATCGAAAACGGTATACGTTGTTCCATCGTCCTTTGAAATTGAAAGAAGAAAAGACTGTGTATTCTCGTAAAGAGAATCCTTCAAAACCGATTGAATCATATTGAAGAAGGAGTGGCAGGAATGAGCGGTGTTCCCATTACCTATGCTGAACGTATCAGGACGTTACCCCCTTATCTGTTTGCGGCCATTGACGAGATGAAGCAGGAGGCCGTCGCTCGCGGGGTGGATATCATCAACCTGGGCATCGGCGATCCCGACCTGCCCACGCCGAACCCTATTCTGGAACGCATGCAACAGGCGGTGACCGATCCGCAGCATCATCAGTATCCTTCCTCGAGCGGGATGTTGTCGTTTCGCACCGCGGTCGCCGGCTGGTACCAGCGACGATTCAAGGTGACCGTGGACCCCAAGTCCGAGGTGGTCACCCTGATCGGGTCAAAGGAAGGCATCGGCCACGTCCCCTTGGCCTTTATCGATCCGGGCGACGTCGTGCTGGTCCCCAGTCCCGGGTATCCGGTGTATCCGGTGGCTGCCAGCTTTGCCGGCGGCATTGCCCATGAGATGCCCCTGTTGAAACAGAACGGGTTCCTTCCCGACCTGGATGCGATTCCCCGGGACGTGGCCCGAAAGGCGAAACTGATGTTTTTGAATTCGCCGAACAATCCCACGTCGGTCATTGCGGACACGGCGTTCTTTTCCCGCGTCATCGCGTTTGCGAAAGAGCATCAGGTCATCGTGTGCCACGACGCGGCGTATTCGGAAATTTTCTACGACGGCCTTCGCCCGTCGAGCTTTCTGGAAGCGGAAGGCGCCATGGACGTGGGGGTCGAATTTCACTCGTTGTCCAAGACGTTCAACATGACGGGCTGGCGCCTCGGGTTTGCCGTGGGCCGCGCCGACGTGATTGCGGGGTTGAGCCAGGTCAAGAGCAATCTGGATTCGGGCCAATTTCAAGCCGTGCAAGAAGCCGGGATCACGGCCCTGGAGTCCGACGACCGGCTCACCGCCGGGCTCCGGGCTATTTACCAGGAACGCCGGGACGTGCTGGTCGCGGGCTTGAAGAATCTCGGTCTCCAGTTTGAGACGCCTTCGGCGACGTTCTACGTCTGGATCGAAGTGCCCAAGGGCTATACGTCCGCGTCCTTTACGGCCCATCTGTTGGAAAAGGCCGGGATTGTGACCACGCCGGGGAACGGGTTCGGGGCTCCGGGCGAAGGCTACATTCGCATGGCCCTCACCACGACCACAGAGCGATTGGCCGAAGCCGTGGACCGGCTCAAACAGATCGGGTGGTAACCATTCCTCCAGCATCGCGCCTGACGCCACGACGAGGGGCAGCGGGGACGCGAATACGGTGAAGGGGTGAGCGTCGAAACCGTCTTTATCGCTTTTGGATCGAACCAGGGAGACCGGCAGGATTTTTGTGACCGGGCCGTGGCCTTGATGAGGCTACTCCCTCATTCCACGCTGACGGGCGTCTCGTCGTATTACGAGACCGAACCCATCGACATGGCGCCCGGGCACGACGACACGTGGTTCTATAACGGGGTCATTCGCCTCGAGACGCAACTCCAACCGGAACACCTGTTGGCCATTTGCCGGGAAACGGAACGGGGACTCGGTCGTGACCCCGAGGCACGCCACGCCTCCCGCCCTATTGATTTGGATCTGTTGTTCTATGGACAACGGATCATCGAGACCCCGACGCTCACCATTCCGCATCCCCGTCTCCATCAGCGGCGGTTCGTCCTGGCGCCGATGGCCGAACTCGATCCGGACTGGGTCCATCCCCAATACGATCATACGATGCAGGCCTTGCTCGACCGGCTGACGGACGCCCATCACGTGCGCAAGCTCGACGCCGTTCCCGGTTCCCGTTTCGCCACCCGGCCCTCGTGCGCGGCGCCCCCCGCTGATTAAATGCGCATCATCCGAACGACTCAGGCCCTGCGAACCTGGCGACGCCGGCACGATCCGCTCCGGACCTCGATCGGGTTGGTCCCGACCATGGGAGCGTTGCACGCCGGCCACCGGTCGTTGATACAACGCGCTCGTCGAACGTGCGACACGGTGGTGGTCAGCATTTTCGTGAACCCGCTCCAGTTCGGCCCGGACGAGGATTACCGTCGCTACCCGAGAGACCTGTCGCAGGACCTCGCACGCTGTCGTGAGGAGAAGGTCGATCTTGTCTTCATTCCGAATTTGGACACCCTGTTCCCGCAAGACTTTCAAACGACCGTCGCCGTCGAGGCGCTTGCTCAACGATGGGAGGGAGCACAGCGGCCCACGCATTTTCAGGGGGTGACCACGGTCGTGACCAAACTGTTGAACCTGGTCCGTCCGGCTCGCGCGTTCTTCGGTCAAAAAGACTACCAGCAATTTTGCGTGATCCGGCAAATGGTGCAGGACCTCGACCTCGACACGCGAGTCATCCTGCGCCCGACCATTCGTGAGTCCGACGGGTTCGCCCTGAGTTCACGCAATGACTATGTGACGACATCACAACGCCAACGGGCCCTGGCCCTCTATCAGGCCCTGACAGCCGGGAAGAAAGCCATCGCCGGGGGGATGCGGCGTGCAACCCTGGTCGAACAGAACATGGCGAAGGTCCTCAATGCGGCGCCCGGGCTCACGCTCGACTATTTGGCGTGTTGCGATGCCCGCACGCTTGAACCGCTTGTGCGTCTTCGGGGAATCGTCGTCCTACTCGGCGCGATCCGGATCGGCGGGGTTCGCTTCATCGACAATCTCCTCGTCCGGATTCGACGATAAGGTCCGGGCACACCGGAACCCGATGTTCGGCGAACGCGTTGCCGGTGTGGCTCCATTGCGGGTGGCCGTTCTCAGGAGTTGCGGCCGGCTGCGCCACGACCCGCCGCGCACGCTCTTATACCGACCGGCCTCGGAGCCCCGGGGATTGCGTTCGGGCATCAGGGAATAGGAGTCCGGACCGAACCAATCGTGCACCCATTCCCGCACGTTGCCGGCCATGTGATGGAGCCCGTACGGGCTCCGGCCCTCTTCAAAACTATCCACGGCCACGACCAAGGGGATCTGGTGAACGTGATACAACCCGGACACCGCCAAATCCGGGGTGGGCGGGTCTGCGCCCCAGGGAAAGACCCGGCCGTCGGTCCCCCGGGCGCCCTTTTCCCATTCGGCCTCGGTGGGCAAGCGTTTGCCGCGCTCGCGACAAAATCGGTCCGCTTCCTCCCACGTCACGTACAGGGCCGGCCACCGCGCCATCACGTAATCCAGGAGCACATGAACGTCGATCAAATGCCAAATCAGATGGCGCAGTTTGAGCGGAACCGGCAGCCCTTGCCCGTACAGAAACGCCAGGTACTCGGCCAGACTCACTTCATCACGATCGAGTGCATAGGCGTCCAACCAAATCCGCCGCTGCGGAAACTCCGTGTCGTCATACTGCGTTTCCAACCCGAACGGATCATCATCCTTACGCATGGTCCCCATGAGAAACCACCCTGCGGGAATCTTCACCATCGGAGATGGCTGAGCCAGCCCGGCGATCGCCGCCAGATGCTGCTCCAACTCCGGCGGCGGAGCCGGATCGTGGGTTTCTTTAGCCGCGCTCTCCGCGCTCACGACACAGCAGATCAGGAAAACCGTGCCGGTCACAAGACCCAGAACTTGCGAGGCATTCGGGGAGAAAGAAATGGTCGATGGGGCGATCCGATCGCTCATTTGCCGGACCGTTCGGGAAATTCCACCGGTGGACTTCTGAGCATGATGAGTTGGCCTCCTTCGACCAACTTATGCTTGGCGATGATGCCGTCGCGTATCGTGTGCGCCTGGACCGTGGCCAGCAGCACTCGCTCTCCAACGCGGGACTCGAAGAGATGCGTGACGTCGAGAATTCCGGATGACTCCCAGGCTCCGATCACACCGGGCCTTTCATCGGTGCTGCCTTGGGGCAAGACGACGGATCGATCGATCCGGGCAATGCGTTGCACCTCGCCCGTGAGAGAATCCAAACGCCAAACCGAAGCCTCCTGCCCGGAATGACTTCCGAACAGCGGCTCTCGCTGTTTGGCCTTGTCTTCCTGGATGTAGATCAAGTCGTCCTCCGCCCAAACCAGGTTATCCGGGTTGCGAATCCCCTCATCGGGGTGAGCAAACCGGGCGCCGCCGGCATCATCGCCGTCATACAGGATTGTGAGCGTGGCCTTCATCCCCATCAGGTCGACGTCGATTTGATACACGGTCCCCCACGCGTCATGACCGGGAAACACCGTATCCCGTCCCGTCGAGGCCAGGACCGTTCGGGTGCCGATGGACGGATGCGTACTCACGTCTTCCGGCCGGGAAAATTGGAAGGCGCCACCGGCTTTCGCCTCCCGCCGGAGCGTCAATCCCGTTTTATAGCCAAACGGGTCATATCCATTTTCTCCGGCCTTCGCCTTGTCCAGCACCTCAATCTTTTTCCAGGCACCGGTGAGGGTGGAGCCCGTCCCGTTGAATTGGGCCACCGTTCGCACCCCATGCTCCGCGACGAAGTAATACAATTGCCCCACGAGTAATCCGTTCCGGTTCAGGAACGGCGCGTCTGCCGGATCAACGGCGGGAGGAAGCGCGTTTTCAATGGTCGAGGCATTTTTTTTGCCCACGTACAACCAGAGGGGCGCCGTGACAAGATGGTCCGGAGACGTGTGCGGATCGGCTATGTGTCCAAAGGACTCGACCTCGTCGGTTTGCGGGATTGTGTCGTCCCCGATCAAGAGGGCCACGGAATCGGACGGGCCGAGCAACGGCGTTGTATTTTCTCCCGCCATCCGCCCCATCGCCGGCACCGCGTGAAGGGTGCGGCGTTCCACGTCCAAGGCCCAGACCGTTCCTCCATACGGATGGCCCAGGGGATCCGAGAGTTCTTCCTGTGTCATATAGATGGTATCGACAACATTGAACGTGCCTTTGCCGATCAATTGGCTCGAACACAGGCGTGACAAGCCCTGCCCGGTATGGTCGGCCTCATTCACCTGAAATCCCGTTTCGATGATCCGGCCTTGCCGGTCACGAATGGTTTCATACGCAATGCCGCCGTCGAGAATCTGCAAGGTCCGGCGATCGACATCCAGAAAGCTGATTCGAGCCCCTGTCAAGGTCGTGCCGTTGTCAAGCCGGTACGGGTATCCGGCCTTGCCGTCCACCTCATGGTTCACCAGCACCCGGATGGTGCCTTCATCCAACCGATAGGCTCCGAGGCCGTCCAGCGCACCCACGGGTTCATACGCCTGATCGGCAAAACGCGGGTCGCGGGAGGGCAGATGGTCTCCGATCGTCAACAGGGAACGTACTTCCCACGTCCCCTCACCCTTCATCATGGAAACCGGGGAGGGATCCTTTGACGCGAATCCCATCAACGCCACCCCAAGGCAGGCCAAGCCTGTCACCTTGAGCACTTGATTCAATGTGCGCGAACTGACCGGCAACACGTTTCTCACCACTGACGCCCGTATCCGCAAAAGCTCGACAATTTCATTTTCCCACGGTTTGTGCAACCGCGAAAAAGTCCTCGTTCCCCCCTCACCCTGCCCTCTCCCGCCGGGGGAGAGGGTTCCGTAATTTCTTGCGAGACCCCTTGACAGATCATGTTTTTTATAGTAATGATTATCATAATCATTTTTATTAATGAGCGAGGGAGCTCCAGGAAGTCCCATCGTTCGAGAAAACCCGGCGCGTAAGAGAACAAAGGAGAACTCATCGATGAAAGGTTCCTATACCCTGACGCTTCGACAACCTGCTGCTCCCATCCCCAATAAGGAAAATCCATTTTGTCTTGTCCGAGGATTTCTGCAACTCATGGAAAGCCAGGACCCGCTTATTGTCGGCCATTGCGAACGGACGGCCCAATTTGCCCTGGCCCTCGGACATGCCATGGACTTATCGGACCAGGAACTGCTCCAGCTTCACTATGCCGCCCTGCTCCACGATCTCGGAAAATTCCTGCTCCCTCCTCGCGTTCGAATCGGCACCAATTTATCGCCGGAAGAAGAGATGAAATATCAATGCCACCCCCGGGTCGGCGCCGCCATTCTTCACCAATGGCCCAGCCTCAATACCGCCTCCGTCCTGATCGCTCACCATCATGAACGATGGGACGGCTACGGGTATCCCTACGGACTTCGGGGCACGCTCATCCCGCTTGGATCCCGAATCCTGAGTATTGCCGACGCGTTTGATAAATTGACTTCTCCCTGTCCTCATGGAGAAGGGCAGCCCTTTGAAAAAGCCGTCCAGGTCCTCAAGGGGGGCTCCGGCCTGCGATTCGACCCGGACTTGACGGAACAATTTCTGCTCCTCATCCCCAATCTCTTCAACGTGGGAAATGAGATCGAATTTTCACTGTCTCACTATTCCCCGGCCGGCAATTTGGTGAGTTGACGCGCTTATGCTACACTATGATTCGTCTACGCGGCCGGTGAACATGCCTTCGACCATCCTCCGTCAAAAAGCTCTCCCTGCAACAAGCCACGTTCGACGCGATGCCGTATCCTATTGTATCGTGAAGAGTCCCGTCGGCAGGATCCTCCTGGCAGGAAATGCCCGCGCATTGACGCACCTCTCGTTTCAGGACGGCCGGCATCCGGTCGACCCGGATCCCCAATGGACCTATTCCGAAAAGCCGTTTCAACGCCCTATCCGGCAACTCAACGAATATTTTTCCGGGAAACGGAAAACGTTCACGATCGCACTTGCCCCGCAGGGAACCCCGTTCCAACAACGCGTCTGGCAGGCTCTTCGGACCATCCCCTATGGACGAACGCTGTCATACGGGCAAATTGCAAAAGCCATCGGCCAGCCCACGGCCGCCCGCGCCGTGGGCGCGGCTAACGGACAGAACCCCGTTTCGATCATCGTTCCCTGTCATCGAGTCATCGGCAGCAACGGAAAACTCGTCGGCTACGGCGGCGGGCTTTCGATTAAAGATGCCTTACTGGTTCACGAGAGCACGTACCATCCCCGGGGACCGGCGCCCGGGCATCGACCGCGTTCGTCATGACGGGTGATGGACGACCGTTCAACGGCTTGAAGAGGTCCGTCTCCGCCCTTCTTGCCTTTCGAGAATGGGCTCAAGCCTGGCCGGTGAGTAGGTCGGCGGTTTGATCCACTTGCCGTCGTCCCGTTTATACCCGCCCACCTTGCTCATGTTTGAACGCTGCACTTCCCGGAATACCGGCGCCATGTCGATGCCATAGGAGACCGCTGTGCCGTACACGACGTAGAGCAAGTCGGCGAGTTCTTTGGCAATGCCGGGAAGCTGCTCTGCTTTCATGGCTTCCTTCAATTCGTCGAACTCTTCCTGAATGAGCCGCTCGCGCAAAGCCGTGGTTTTCGCATCCGGCACACCGGGGCGCTCCGCGACGTGGATGTCGAACTCCTTGTGAAACTCCCGGACCATTTTTTGCGCTTCGTACATTCCTCGTCCTTTCGGTCAAGCACTGTTTACAAGGCCAGAATCATATAGACGTCGTTCACGTTCGTGCCGGTCGGTCCGGTGACAACGTGTCCGCCCGCCACGTGAAAAAAACGATAGCTGTCATTGTCCCGAAGGGCCGCGTCATGATTCATCCCCTTGCCCATGGCCCGGCCGATGATCTTCCCATCTACGATGGCCCCCGCGGCCTCGGTCGGACCATCGGTGCCATCGGTACCGAACCCGGCCACGAACACCCGAGACAACCCTTCGAGTGCGGGAGCGGCAGCCAAGGCAAATTCCTGGGCACGCCCCCCCAGCCCCTCCCCTGTCACGGTCACGGTGAGTTCTCCGCCGGCCAGCAGACACGCCGGTGGCTTGATGGGATTTCCTGACACGCACATTTCCCTTGCAAGATCTCCAAAGAGTTTTCCGATCTCACGCGCTTCCCCGGACAGGCTCGTGGTCAGGATCAAGGGACGGAGCCCCAACACCTTGGCTCGTTTGGCCATGCGTTGGATGACAGCGTGGTTATTGCCGATCACGTGATGCTGGATCCGGGAAAACAGCGCCTCACCGGGTTTGAGCGTCTCGGGTATGCGTCCTTGTGCTCCGCGGTCCACGTGCCGTCGAACGGCTAAGGGAATCCGGTTCCGGATGCCGAACGTGTCGAGCACCCTCTTCGCATCCACAAACGTCGAGGGATCCGGGGCCATGGGGCCCGAACCGATCGTCCCCGGATCATCGCCCGGGACGTCGGACAGGATGAGCGTAATGACCGTGGCCGTTGTGGCACCGGCAAGGCGCCCGCCCTTGATCCCGGATAGGTGCTTGCGCACCGTGTTGATCTCTTGAATCGTGGCTCCGCTTCGGAGCAGTAAACGGGTGGTGAGTTGTTTCTCCTTCAAGGTCAGACCCGCGGCCGGGGCCGCCAACAGGCTCGATGCGCCGCCGGACAGCACCATCAAGACCAGATCGCGGTTCGTCAACGATTCAAGCAGGCGAACCATCCTTCGCGCGGCCTGTTCACTGCGACGATCGGGAACCGGATGCCGTGCTTGAAGCTGACGTATCCGTTTCGTATTCCCTGTCAGGCCGTCGTTGACCACAACCAGGCCCCCTTCCAACCGCGAGCCCAATTGTCGTTCCAGCGCCGCCGCCATGGCACCCGAGGCTTTCCCCGCCCCGATGCACATGATGCGCGAAAACCCGGCAAGGTCGTACTCCCGCGTGCCCACCCTGAGGCGATGGTTCCTGATCCGGACGGTACGCCGCATCGCCGACTCGGGATCGGCGGCATCCAACCCCGCGAGGAACAGTTGTTTGAGAATCGTCCGGGCGTGTTTGTCGCGGCAATCGATACGGATTGGCATGTGTGTCCCCGATCGTTCGTTATGGTACGATTCCCATGATGCGCAGCCTCACTGTTTTACACCAGACCATCGCCGATTGCACGCGTTGTCCGCGCTTGACCGCCTACCGTCGAGAAGTCGCCGCCGCAAAGGTGAAACGGTTTCAGGAGTGGGAGTATTGGGGGCGGCCCGTTCCCGGATTTGGAGATCCCCGTGCGAGACTCTACGTCATCGGGTTGGCTCCGGCAGCACATGGTGGGAATCGGACCGGGCGCGTGTTCACCGGGGACCGAAGCGGAGACTGGCTCTATGAGGCCTTATATCGATTCGGATTCGCCAATCAGGCCGAATCCACCCGCCGGGACGACGGGCTGCGGTTGACGGATTGTTACGTGGGCGCGGCCGTGCGCTGCGCGCCACCGGACAATAAACCGTCGAGAGAAGAATTCGAAACATGCCGGCCGTACGTCCTCGAAGAACTCCGTTTGTTGAAACGAATCGCCGTGGTCGTGGCCCTGGGGAAGATCGCCTTCGATGAATATGTGACGGCCGCCGGACCGCCTGGCCGTGTTGCCGGCAAACCCACGTTCGGGCACGGAACCAGCTATGCCACGACGTGGGGCATCACCTTGTTAGGGTCCTACCACCCCAGCCAACAAAATACCTTTACCGGAAGACTCACCCGCCCCATGTTTCATCGCGTGTTTCAACGCGCGCGGCAGTTGGTGGATGGTCTGCCTTGACGGGGTTACCCTTTCGGCGCGTTCCGGGCTTCCCAATCGGCCAGGAATTTCTTGAGGCCGATGTCCGTGAGCGGATGCTTGGCCAATTGTTGAAAGACCCCATAGGGCATGGTACAAATGTCACCGCCTGACAACGCGGCGTCCACCACGTGCTGTGGATGTCTCACGCTTGCCACCAGCACCAGGGTGGGAAAATCGTAATTGTGAAAAATCGTCACGATCTGCCGGATGAGTTCCATGCCGTCACTGCTGATGTCATCGAGGCGGCCGATAAACGGCGAGACGCACCACGCACCGGCTTTGGCGGCCAACAGGGCTTGAGTCGCCGAGAAACACAACGTGACGTTCACGCGAATGCCTTCATCGGCCAGGCGTTTGGTTGCGGCGAGTCCTTCCGGAATCAAGGGACACTTGACCACGACGTTGGGGTGAATGCGGGCCAATTCCCGCCCCTCCTTGACCATGGCCTCAGCCTCAACGCTCACGACCTCCGCACTGACCGGACCGTCGACGAGTTGACAAATTTCCAGGATCAAATCCTTGAAGTCCCGCCCCTCTTTTGAGACCAATGACGGATTGGTCGTGACCCCGTCCAGAATCCCCATCCGGGCGGCTTCGGCAATTTCTTTGACGTTACCGGTGTCCAGGTAGATCTTCATACTCTTCCTCCCTTGTCACGTTGTTGGAGATTCTTTCGCGGTTGCCCCGGGGTCGCCCGGCACCATGACCCTATGCCACACCGTCTTCACCGTGCTCCCCATGTGTATTGTAATTGAGCCTGTAGAACGTTGACAATCGGAATCCCCCCTTCGACTTCGCTCTGCTACGCTCAGGACAGGCTCAATCCCCCTTGTCAGGGGGACGTGATCAGAGAGCCTCTACCCCCCTGAAAAGGGGGTTGTCACCGGTCCTTTGGTCTGAAAATCGCCCACGACACCCCACATCGGTCGTTCCTTCATTTGACTGGACGCCGCGCCAGGGTTACGATTTTGCTGGGCGTTTCAGGGAAATCCACGAGTCCGGGTTCTCCGGCCCTTTCCTCTCGCCTCTCTCATCATGAAGCGTTCAGCCAAGACACCTTCGAGACCCTCACCATGATATCCCAAACGTCGCTCCTTTGCCTTCTGCTTCTCGGGACGTTGGCTGCCGGTGGCTGCGGCACAACTCCTCATCGGGAAGCGCTACCTGATTCCACCGCGCTCAACGGAAAATCGCAAGCGTGGTTTCACGAACATTGGGGCACGCCGGGCGCCAAATCCAAGCGGTTCTTCGGAGGCGAAACCTGGGTGTATTTCCGCCTGGCCGGGGACCAATCCTCCCTCCCGCTTGCCGATAGGGCTTCCACGGAATGCCACATTCGTTTGGACTTCGATCGCGAAGGCCAACTCGAAGATTCAGGCTATGCCGGCTGCTGAACACATGACCATGTTTTCACCTTCCTGACGCCTCACATGCCGGATGCTCAACGGGACATACACGTCTACCCGACGACGCCAGCGTTGTTGGAAGCCACCGCACAACATCTTCTTGATCATGCGCGACTGGCCATCGCGGCACGGAACTCGTTTACCATTGCCCTGGCCGGAGGCTCGACCCCGAAAGGCCTCTACGCGATGCTGGCCGCCCTCCCGTTCCGAAGTCAACTCGATTGGACGAAAGTCCGGTTTTTTTGGGGGGATGAACGTCACGTCCCGCCGGATCATGCGGACAGCAACTATCGCATGGCGCATGAAGCGCTCCTCAGCCGGGTGCCCGTTTCCATGGCGCACGTCCATCGCGTGCCGAGCGAACTCCCTGATGCGCAAACCGCTGCCGACCGGTATGAAGCCGTGCTCCGCGAGCAATTCGACGTCGCCGAACCGGACATCCCTCGTTTCGATTTTATCCTGTTGGGCATGGGACCGGACGGTCATACCGCGTCCCTGTTTCCGGGCACCCGGGCCGTTCAGGCAACGAGCCGGCTCGTTGCCGCCCCCTGGGTCGAGAAATTTCAGACGTCCCGGATCACCTTCACCCCGGTGCTTCTCAATCACGCCCGGCAGGTCACGTTTCTCATCTGTGGCCACGCCAAAGCCGAAACGCTCCACGCCGTGCTTGAAGGGCCGTTTCAACCTGACGTTCTCCCCGCCCAAATCATCGGACCACGGGACGGGACCCTGACGTGGTTCGTAGACCTGGAGGCCTCCGGCGCACTGACCTTTCTGCAACAATAGGCCGCGTCACCGGATAGATCGCAGGAAAAGGGCTCCCTGTGGCATGTGAACGACCTTCCCCGTGGTACAATGGATTGAGGCCCATTTTCTCCGGTGCGTGAACTCCCTTGATCAATGAACTCCGGCCTTGTTACAAATGTTGCTTTACGTATGTAACGTTCTTACCATTCACGAATACGCGGGTCACGATGCCACCGCTTCCTGTGCTCCCCAATCACTTTTCACAAACCCTGTCTGAACATGGGATGGTCCCCCTCCGGGCCAGGACCATTCAGACGTTGCAGGTGAACGTCGGAAAACTCTGCAACCAAACCTGTCATCATTGTCACGTCGACGCCGGCCCTTCCCGGACGGAAATCATGAGCCGGGAGACGATTGAGACCATTCTCACGGTCCTTCGACGCCATCCTGAGATCACGACCGTGGACGTGACCGGCGGAGCCCCGGAAATGAATCCGCACTTCGAATATCTCGTTTCAGAAGCTCGTGACCTCGGAAGAACGGTGCTCGACCGCTGCAATTTGACGGTCTTTTCCGTCAAAGGGAAGACACACCTGCCCCGATTTCTGGCTGACCACCAGGTGGAGATCATCGCCTCCTTGCCCTGCTATCTCGAGGAGAACGTGGATCAGCAACGTGGGAAGGGAGTCTTTACACGGAGCCTGGCCGCCTTACGAGAATTGAACGCCCTGGGCTATGGCAACGAAGATCCGGGCCTGGTACTGAATCTCGTCTACAACCCGTTGGGGCCGCATCTGCCTCCTGATCAACGGGAATTGGAGGAGGCCTATAAAGAGCAACTGTTCTCGCGTTTCGGTATCAGGTTCAATCACCTGTATACCATCACCAATATGCCCATTAACCGTTTTCTGAACGACCTGTACGCCCAAGGCAATTATAACGCGTACATGAGCCTGCTGATCGAGAATTTCAACCCGCACTCGGTCGAAGACGTGATGTGCAGGAACTTGCTCAGTGTGGGATGGGACGGACGACTCTACGATTGCGATTTCAACCAGATGCTCGATTTGCCCGTGGGCCGGGACCTGCCACAAACCATCGCGGAGTTTGATTTCGAGGCGTTGGCCCGGCGCTCCATCATCATCGGCCAACATTGTTACGGGTGCACGGCCGGCGCAGGATCATCCTGCGGCGGGGCACTTGCCTGATCCTTGCTTGCCGCGCCTCCCCCGACCCTATCCGGACATATAGCTTTTGAATTTATGGGCGCATTCGTTACTGCAAAAGTGGTACGGCTGCCCCCCGATTTTTTCAACCACCGCCGCACCCGCCGTGATATACATTTTGCAGACGGGGTCTTGCACCATCATCTCTTTTGACGGCAAGGAAGGATCGTCGGACTTGCGGCTTCGAAAATCGCGAATGGATTTTCGGATCATCAAAAACAAAACGATCAAAAGAATCAAAATGATAATGATGCGCCACATGTTCGGAGTCTACCTGGGGTTGCCCTCAAACCAGTATACTGATTTCTTTTCTCCCGGCCAATGCCCGGGCCGGGCTCATCCCGGCCCGCCACGCCCGATTGCCGTCCGGCTGTTCATCCTGATACGATTGGATGTGACGTCATTCTGCACTCCGGATCCCCAATCCACAATGCCGGAATGCGGATCACGGCATCACCCTGTTGAATACGAGAGAGGTTGTTGATGGTCGCTATCACCCTTATGGGAGACTTGGAAACTTCTGACGGCGAACGAAGTTTGTCCTGTGAACTGGAAGATCCCCTTTCGGTGAAACAACTGATTAAACAGCAGGGGCGCAAACTTCGACAGGTGACCAGACTCTTACGCGAAAATAAGGTGATGGTGACGATCAATCGACGGGTGGCGAGCGAAGATACACCCGTGCATGATGGAGACGAAATCAGCCTCGTGGCTCATGATGGAATGAGTACGAAAGGGTTGGGACCTTCGTTTTACTAAAACGAAAACTCGTCGCCCCCCACGTTGGAGGGAAAAGACCAAACCGGCGAGAAGGCTGTGGAAGTGATGACTTCCCTTTTGCTCAAAAAAGAAACCATTATTCTGTTATCCTACTCTCTGTTCGAAGAAGAGGTGATTCCCCCTCTCACCGCCAGAACTCTTCAGCACCTGAAAATCTACTTTTTGCCCAGGATGGAATCCTTCGCGACTTTGGCTACCCGGAACTTCACCACTTTTTTGGCCGGTATTTTGATCGGTTCACCGGTTTGGGGATTTCTTCCGGTTCGAGCTTTCCGATGAGACAGCACTAACTTGCCAAGACCCGGGACTGTAAAAGAATTTTTCGCTTCTTTGTAAGCCAAGGCAGCCAAGTTATCGAGAATTTCGCTCGTGATCTTTTTTGTCACCCCAGACTTAGTCGCCAATTGATCAACGATCTGGGATTTTGTCATAGCTTTGGCCATGAGGAATCTCCTCTTCGTCAAAAAGTAAACGTGTGAGTAGGATAAAACACGCGGAGAATCAAACTAGCTTCACTGTTCACTGGAAGATAACTGAACCGGTTAATGAGACCCCAGAATAGAAAATAGAACAAAGGACAGCCCGGAAAAGATGAGAGCGAGTCTACCGAAAGCGTCATACCCTGTCAACCACAAAACCCTTTTATAGATGCGGGACCACACTCAATTCTTACCGGAACAACCGATGCGTTTCCTTGAAGCCGAGGGTCCGACCACGGTACAGTGTGGGCTATCCGAGCGATTCAATTGAAAGGGAACGATTATGGGAAGAGAATTGTCCGTCATTTCACTGACAAAATCCGATGACGCGGGAAACGAGTTTCTTTATTCCCGGATCTTTTGCCAGCGCAAGGACCCGCCTCCTCTCCGCCTGTTGCTGGATTTTTTAAAATCGAAAAACCAGGTGCCTCTCATACCCCAAATGGCCCCCGAGGTGCTTGATGACTATTCCTGGGTCCAAGTGGCTATCGGGTATCACCGTGAGAAGAAACCCATTCAACTGTTTTGCATTCGCCATGAAGGCACCTATCAGGACGTCTTTGAACAAGAGCAGACGGGATTTTCCTCGCACCTGTCCGCCTTTGGTGACGTGGAGGCCGAATTGGCCAAAGAATTCGTCGTACGAGCCCACTTTATTCTTGCGACTCGAATGCTCAAAAACGACATCACCGAGGAGGGCTATGATTTCAACGGATGGATCCTGGAATTCTTCCAGGACAACTGTGACGGGATCGTCCACATCGACGGGCAGGGCTTTTTCTCGCCGAAAGGGGAACTCGTCGTGGACATGCAAGACGACCCTAAACAGCACGACTTTTCCAAACCGGAGATCCAGCCGTCCTGACCTTCTAGAACCGCTGCTTTATTCAAGGATCAGGCTGTTTGCCCGCCCAGCAGGTCGTCCACTCCGGCGCGAAAGGTTTTCTGAGGGATTCCGTCCAGATAGCCGCGATGACCGATCCCGTCTTTGACCACTTCCACCAACGCTCCCTGGTCGAACAAGTGCGGTTCGGCTATCACGTCACCTCGGCTGAACAGGATATCGGCCCGATACCCCGGTATCAATTGACCTGTATCGTCTTGTCCGATGCGCTCGGCAGCAAGGCCCGTCCCACTGTACCACGCCGCCAGGGGAGGTAACCCGTCCTTGATCAACGACACCATCTCCATATAATTCCGGCCATGCATATGGGGAAGGATGGGGTCGGTCCCCGTAATCATGTTGAGACCACTGGCCTGCGCGATTCTGACCGCTTCGGCATGGGCCTGAGTCACTTGACGCACTTTATCGGCGATAAAGGGAGAGAGGTCGTCCACCTTGGGCAACTCATAACTGATCCACGACGTGGGGGTCACCGTACACCCTTTGGCATAGGCTTTTTCCGCCAGGGGTTCATTCAGAAACGAGATGTGCTGAATATCGTGGACCCCGCAATCAATGGCCAATTCGATTCCTTGCCGGCTATGGGCATGGGCCGCGACCATCATGCCGCGACCGGCGGCTTCGTCACAAATCGCTTCGATCTCCGCTTGCGTGAAATCCCGATGCTCCAATTTATCCGAGGGAGACACGACCCCGGGGCTCGTACAAATTTTCACCAGGTCCCCGCCGCACGCGGCGATTTCACGCACGCGCTTGCGACAGTCCCAGGGTCCGTCCACAATACTCGAGGGACGACCGGGGCCTGCAGGCCATAGCCGGGAAACCGTGTCATGGCACCGGTCCGTGCCTCGAAAATCCGCATGCCCACCGGTCGTGGACAGCATGCAAATGGCAATTCGTAAACGAGGCCCGATGATGAGCCCCTCATCCACCAATCGTTTCACCACGTGAGTGGCCCCTCCCACGTCACGCACGGTCGTCACGCCGCCATGGACCAAGGTGGCATAGAGAATCCGCTCGGTATACAGCAGGCCGGCGGGCCCGTTCATGGCAGCCAGGTCTTCGTCGTGGATGCCCAACACCGTGACGTGACCATGGCAGTCGACGAGCCCGGGGGTCGCGGTGAGCGAAGAGCAATCAACGCGGCGAACGTCGGGGCCGCCGGAAGGACTGGCCCGATGCGGTTTCACCGCTTCTATTTTCCCCTCGTCCACCCACACATCGACGCCTTCATGCACCGCCGCCCCGGTGCCTGCTGTGCCGTCATACAATTTCTTGACGTTGGAGAAAACGATCATGGCCTCACCCCGCGTGGAAGACGGAAGGTCTCTTGTGTACCGGAACCTCGAAAATTTCTCAAGCAACGAAAAGCAGGTGATTCGCCCCCTCACCCCAACCCAACCCTCTCCCTCAACGGAGAGAAGGAGTAGAAAGCACGAGGTCATCGGCGTTATACTCCCTGACACCATTGAACGAGACACGGAACGATTCCGTATGTATCGACAATCGGCCATCACTCAGCGCCACACTTTCTGATCGTATGACTGACTTCATGAATTTCGACGAAATGTTCGGGACGGGTGAACAGCATCGCGAGCCCTATCGTGACTATCACCAATGGTTTGAGTCCCAGGACGGGGCGTGGCTGCATCGGAAGTCGGATGAAGCCGAGACTGTTTTTCGGAAGATCGGGATCACCTTCAGCGTGTATGGAGAAGAGGAAGCCAGCGAACGACTGATCCCGTTCGACGTCGTGCCGCGCATCATTTCCAGTCGTGAATGGTCACGGCTCGTTCGCGGGATTCGTCAGCGGGTCCAAGCGATGAATGCCTTTTTGTACGACGTGTATCACCGGCAGGAAATCATCCGGGCCGGTCGCGTTCCGGCAGCGTTGATCGCTGAAAATGATGCTTTTCTTCCGCAGATGATCGGCGTCTCGCCACCGGGGAACGTCTATACCCACGTCGTCGGCGTCGATATCGTCCGCACCGGCGAAAACGAATTCCACGTCCTGGAGGACAATGCCCGCACGCCATCGGGAGTATCCTACATGCTGGAGAATCGGGAAATCATGCTCCAGATGTTTCCGGAACTGTTTGCACAGATCAACGTGCAGGCCGTCGGCAACTATCCCAAACGCAATTTCCTAGTTTAAGGTATTGACAAGTTTGTCTACGTCATGTAGTATGCCTTCAACGATCCTACTTGGAGGTATGCTACATGAACATCATGGAAATTGTCAGCCGGTTCGAGAATCAATCCGAATGCATCCGGTATTTGGAACAAGTGCGTTGGGGTGATACCCCGATCTGTCCCTACTGCAAGTCTACAAAAACCACTCGCAATCAGCACCGGCACTACTGCTACACCTGCAAGACTTCCTTTTCGGTGACGGTCGGCACGATCTTTCACCAAACCCACCTACCCTTACAGAAATGGTTGCTGGCTGTGTCCTTGGTCTTGAACGCCAAGAAGGGCTTGTCGGCCCTGCAACTCTCCCGCGATCTGCAAGTGAACAAAAACACGGCCTGGCGCATTGGGATGCAGATTCGGAAGGCCATGTCACAACAGGAGCACCGGAAACTCTTAACGGGCATTATCGAAATGGACGAGACGTATGTGGGTGGGAAGCCACGAAAAGGCACCAAGAATAACCCGCCAGGCCGAGGCACCAAGAAGGCGCCGGTTGTGGGAGCCGTCGAACGCGGAGGCCATGTGACGGCCAAGGCCACCAAGAAAGATGAACTGAAAGGGAAGGACATGCGGGCGTTTGTCCGGGATCGGGTAGACACGCGGGCCGCCCATCTGATGACCGATGGCTATAAGGCGTACAACCGGATGAACCGGATTCTGCCCCATGACGTGATCAATCATGAAATCTGGTATGTGGACGGCGACATTCACACCAATACGATTGAGAATTTTTGGAGTCTGCTCAAGCGGGGGATGTTCGGGCAATATCATTCCGTGAGTCGGAAGCACCTGCAACGCTACGTGGACGAATTCTGTTTCCGGTACAATCGCCGGAAGATGCCTGCAATGGCGGCCTTTGAATCCACGATTAAGCGAGGGGTGGGGTTAGTCGCATGAACCAACAACCGCTATTGAAAGTCATTGCTGGAACGCCCGAACAGCCGCTTCGGATCGGAAATCTTGAACTTCAATGCTATGTCCTAGAAGACGAAACGCGCGTCTTAAATCGAACGAGCGTCTTGCGGGCGATTGGTCGGACCTCGAAGGCCAAGGGTGGACGGAAATATGATCAGGAATTCAAACTTCCTGTTTTTTTGACCGCGAGGAACCTAGAACCGTTTATTCCCAATGACTTAGGTGAGAATTCAAGTCCCATTCTTTTTGAGTACAAGGGCAAGCAAATGATTGGGTATCGGGCGGATTTCTTGCCTCAAATTTGCGAAATCTTCCTGGATGCGCATGCCGCCGGGGTTCTCCATGACAACCAAATTCATATCGCCACCGCGTGTCGCATTCTCCATCGAGGGTTTGCACGAATTGGCATTATTGGACTCATTGATGAAGCGACGGGCTATCAGGATCAGCGAGCCAAAACCGCCCTCGCCACGATTTTGGAAAAATTCATTGCCAAGGAATTACAGCCCTGGACGAAGACGTTCCCCTATGAATTCTATCAGGAGATTTTTCGGCTCAAGGGTTGGCCTGGGCCAGATGGCGTGAAACGTCCCATCATCATTGCGCAATATACCAACGATTTTGTCTACAACCGCTTGGCTCCTGGAGTTTTCGAAGAACTCAAGCGGTTAAATCCTCGATCGCCAACGGGAAAGCGCCGGGCAAAATTCCATCAATGGTTTACTCCTGATTTGGGGCATCCCAAACTTAAAGAACACTTAGCGGCCGTGATTGCCCTCATGAAAGCGTCGGCAAATTGGGGCAGCTTTGAACGAAATATCAACCGCGCCCTTCCTGCCTATAAGGATCAAATTCCGCTCCCGCTTGAGGAAGAATAGGGGCGAGGTCGTCGTGACCTCGCCCTTGTCTCAGGGCGATTCATCAAACTGCTTTTGCAATTTCACTAACTCATGTCTCCAAACTTCGAGGTTTTCGAGTAATATCCCTATACCGACAGCCGAAATTTTCGAAAGTTCTTGCTCTTCAAGATCCTCTTGCTTAAGGTTCACGCTGCAAGCAAAAACGGGCGCCGAACAGTTGGTTGCCTTACATTCAATAGCAACCTCAGCCGTCGCATCTTCTTCTATTGCTACCCCTTTGATCCTTACAGAGGCAGAGTTTTTCCCCTGTTCCCCAAATTCTCTTGTGTTTTCGATATTCATTTTCCTCCTCTCAAGGAATTGATCGCCTAGAATGAGAGGGAGGGCGAAGGCTACTCTCTCCTCGTCCCCCCCTCGGTGGCTACCTCCCACAGCTTACCGCACCAACGCTTTGAACATGTTGTCGTCTCCTGCCGTGGTCGCCGTCGTGATGAGCGCATAGCGGCCGAGTGCCGCACTGAGGCCGTGCAGATGGACCAAGTCGCTTCGACGCTCGGCTTCCTCTTGGGCCTGTCGCTCGCGGACGGCTTGGGCCACATTCTCGACAATCAGGACCGTGGGCTGGGGAGTTGTGGAATCGGGAGAATCTTGATACGGTAAGAGGGACCGCTGGCGATCCATGTTCACCTCCTGGCTAAAGGTTTAGGTGAATGACAAACGGCGTAGGGCTCCAACCCTACGCCGTTTGTGCGTTTTATAGTTGGTAAGGTCAGTTTACCATAGTCACCGTTTAGCTCCAAATCCACCAACAAGGTTGCTCCGTTCAAATACCCCGCCAGCTTCTTCGTGTCCGTCCCCGTAGAACGTCCCGTCAATCAAGTTCGCCCCGCTCCCCTAGCTGAATCGACCATTGGTCACCGCCAGCTCGTTCCAAGACAGATCGCCATACGCCCGGGCTCCCCGAAGATTACTGAACAGGACGTCCAACGTCGCGTCGCCGAAGTCATAGGTTAGCGCGGCCTGACCGTTGACGACCTGATCCGGCGCCGTGCGATCCAGCGCCACGACTAGGCCCGTCCATTCGGCTGAGCCGGTCACGGGGTTGGACCCGCTGGCGGTGCCGGCTGAATACGCAAGGAGGGTTTCTAAGCCTTCGATGCTGCCGTATCGACCCTGACCCCGCCAACGATCCACCTTGACGCCAAAAAAGTTCGTGCTCAGCCATCCCCCATAGACCCGGTAATCCACTGAAGCATCAAGGCCCTCGTCAAGCTCTCGCACGGACTGACGCCCAGTGATCTCGGCGTAATTGATCCCATACTGCGGTGCGCCGCTTCGCAGGGTAGCGTCTGGGTCAATCTGGCTTAAAGTCTGCGGGTCATAGTACGGTTCCCCCCACGACGGCTCGCAGTCACTACCGAAACAGGATGTACGTTCATTGGGAACCACGGCGCTCCGTGGCGTCGTAATCAGATCGGACAGAATGAGAGAATTGGCGCTACGGCCAATCGCGGCAATGTCTTCCCGGACTTGGCTTGGGGTGAGACCGGCCGGAGGGTCACCCAAGGCAGTAGACGGGCTACGCCCGCCCCCGCCTCCACAAGCAGCAAGTAAAATGGTGATGCTGAGCGCCACCGCGCCCAAAGAAGCGTGTTTCATAATATGACTCCTAAAATGAAAAAAGGTGAATGAGTGCCCGTTACATAGGCCTGGCCGGCCTATCCGTTGAGGCAATCAGGAGATCCCATGTATTTACCGGTTGGCAAGGCCTTTCGCCGTCCTGGTGGCCACCAGGGAACAGCGAACACGGCTCTTGTATTTCACGGGCGACCCGACAAGGGCAGCCCCAACGGATAGTGATGGGAACCATAGCAGAGGGATGGGGACGGGTCAATACTTGACACGCATAAAATTATACCTTAAACTAGGAAATTGCGATCACAAAAACCTGCGACGCTCGCTCGGCAACTCCGTACCGCGTTCGTGCAAGGGGCAACCGGTTATCGCGGTGCTGACGCCAGGCATTTACAATTCGGCGTATTTCGAGCACGCGTTCCTGGCCGGCCAAATGGGCGCGGAACTGGTCGAAGGTCACGATCTGCGCGTGGTCGATGGCCGCGTCGCCATGCGCACCACCCAAGGGTACGCCCCCATTGACGTCATTTACAGACGCGTGGACGACGATTACCTGGACCCGCTCAACTTCAATCCGCAGTCACTCCTGGGGGTGCCGGGCATTTTCGACGTCTATAGGGCCGGCGGGGTGACCATCGCCAACGCGCCCGGCACGGGCATTGCCGATGATAAGGCCGTCTATTCGTATATGCCGGACCTCATCGAGTTCTATACGGGCGAAAAGGCGCTGCTGAACAACGTGCAGACCTGGCGTTGCTCCGAGCCTGATGCGCTCCGCTACGTGCTGGACCACCTGTCCGAGTTGGTCGTCAAGGAGGTGCATGGTTCTGGCGGGTACGGCATGCTGGTCGGGCCGACCGCCAGCAACGAGGAACTCGTCGCGTTCCGGAACAAATTGGAAGCCAGTCCCGGCAAGTATATTGCCCAGCCCACCCTGTCGCTGTCGACCACACCGATTCTGACCAAGAACGGCCTTGACCCGCGCCACGTTGACCTGCGTGTCTTTGTTCTGGTTTCGCCCGAAGAGATCCATATGATTCCCGGCGGGCTGACCCGCGTCGCGTTGAACAAGGGATCGCTGGTCGTCAATTCCAGCCAGGGCGGCGGCACCAAGGACACCTGGGTCCTAGAGGAATAACCCCGATGCTCGGGAAAACCGCGGACGGCCTGTTCTGGATGTTTCGTTACCTTGAACGAAACGAAAATACCGCGCGTCTCCTTGACGCCGGATTTCGCATTGCCCTGACCCGCGCCGCGGCCGCGGAAAACGAGTGGGCGTCCGTGCTCACGACGGCCGGCGCCAAGCAGGCCTTCCGGGAAAAATACGAACGGATGGAAACGGCCCACGTCATCGATTTTCTGTTACGCGACCCCTCCAATCCTTCCAGTGTCATGTCGATGATTCAGTCCGCGCGCGACAATGCCCGGCTCCTGCGCACCGCGCTGACTCGTGAACTGTGGTCGGCCACCAATGAATGCTGGCTGACCCTCAGGGAATTGCTGGCCCGACCCGTGCGGGAGCGGGAGTTGCCCTTTGTCCTCAGCACGATTCAACAGCAAAACGCCCTGCTCAACGGCACGCTCCACGGCACCATGATGCGCAATGAGATTTTCAATTTCGCCCGTCTCGGCACGTTCCTGGAACGGGCGGACAACACGGCACGCATCCTCGACGTCAAGTATTATTTGCTGTTGCCATCCGTCTCGTTGGTCGGCAGTTCCCTGGATAACGTGCAGTGGGAGACCATTCTCCGGTCGGTGTCGGCCCAACGCTCCTACCACCGGCTCCATAAAGGAGACGTTCGTCCAAGGGAGATCGCGAACTTCCTGATGCTCGATCTCCGGATGCCGCGTTCTCTCGCCTTCTGCTATTCAAGAATCGTGGATAATCTCACGCATCTCGCCAAGAACTACGAGGTTCGCCAGCCCTCCTTCGATCAGGCGGAAACGGTGTTCGCCAAGCTGACGGATCGTTCCATCGACGAAATTTTCGAATCCGGGTTGCACGAATTCATCCAGGATTTCATCCGGGCCAACAATGCCCTGGGACGACAGACCGAGAAGGATTACCGCTTTTACGGATAGCAGGATGCGACTGAACATTTCTCATCTCACGAAGTACGAATACGACAAACCCGTCCACTATGCGTTACAGCAGGTCCGGTTGACGCCGAAATCGCAGGCATCGCAGAACGTGTTGACGTGGGACATTTCGGTCGAGGGCGGTCGCAAACAGCTTGAGTTTATGGATCAGCACAATAACCACGTGACCCTGATCAGCCTGAATGAAGATCAGCCGGCCATCAGCATTCATTGCCAAGGGAAGGTCGAAACGAGCGGGCAGAGCGGGATGGCCGGCCACCAGTACGGCGACACGCCGTTGTGGTATTTCAAGCGATCGACTTCGCTGACCAGGCCGGGGGGGCAGATCCATGATCTCGTCAAATCGTTGGCCGATCATGCGCGCGACGACCTGACGAGACTGCACGCGCTCTCCGGTCTCGTTGCGAAAGCTCTTTCCTACGAGAAGGGCCGGACCCACGCCCACACCACGGCGGAAGACGCGCTACGGTCAGGGTACGGCGTGTGCCAGGACCATACGCACGTGTTTCTCAGCGCGGCACGGCTCCTGGGTTTTCCGGGGCGATACGTCAGCGGGTATCTCATGATGGACGACCGCGTGGAACAGGACGCGAGCCATGCCTGGGCGGAAGCATGGGCCGAGAACCTGGGATGGACCGGGTTCGACGTGTCGAACGGAGTCTCGCCGGACGAGCGCTACGTGCGCGTGGCAACGGGTCTCGATTACCGAGACGCCGCGCCCGTATCCGGCATTCGGATTGGAGACGCCCAAGAATCCATGACCGTCACCGTCCGCGTGCAACGGTAAGTCTCACTGACGACGGCAGAGAACTTGGCAGGGTCCGGGAGACCATGATAGGCTGATGATTGACGTCGGAAACGCGTGCGATCGGCCACAAACGCCGGCCGCCGCCGCATCAACTTCTTTCGTTGAACGCCATCGCATCGCCGTCTCGACATGTTCCCGACTTCGCGCTGAAAAAACCATGATGAGCCGTTTTCATCCGCACTGAGCCTCGCCCGTTCCTCGCTACATGACTGACCGCACTGCACAGAATTGGTTGACGCCCGCGAATGCGTTTCCCGATCGCCACATCGGGCCGACGGAGGCCGAGAGCCGGGAAATGCTGAACGTCCTCGGGTTCCCGTCGCTAGAGACGTTGGTCCACGCCACGGTCCCTGAGGACATTCGCCTGCAGGAGTCGCTCAACTTGCCGGTTCCCCGGAGCGAACAGGAAGTGTTATCCGACCTCCGGCGCATGGCCCGAAAAAATGACGTGTTCCGATCGTTTATCGGGATGGGATATTACGATTGTCACACGCCCCCGGTCATTCTCCGGAACATGTTGGAAAATCCGGCGTGGTACACCCAATACACGCCCTACCAGGCGGAAATTGCTCAAGGAAGACTGGAAGCCCTTCTGAATTTTCAAACGATGGTGGCTGATCTCACCGGCCTCCCGTTGGCCAATGCGTCCCTCCTGGATGAAGGCACCGCCGCGGCGGAAGGCATGACCATGTGCAGAGCCATCACCGGCCGGCAGGCGTTTTTTGCGTCGCAAGACTGTCACCCGCAAACGCTGGCCGTGGTCCGGACGCGCGCCGCGTCGCTCGGTCTGGATTTGGATATCGGCGCGGTCGACGAGATCGACTGGGAACGGGCGACGTATGGCGGGCTTCTCCTGCAATATCCCACCACGGACGGCACGTTTCGCAACGACCACGATCTGGTCCGCCGAGCCCATGACGCAGGCACACGGGTCGTCGTGGCCACGGACCTGCTCGCGCTCACCCTCTTCAAACCACCGGGAGAATTCGGCGCGGATATCGCCGTGGGATCCAGCCAGCGGTTTGGGGTTCCCATGGGATTCGGAGGCCCGCATGCCGCGTTCCTGTCGACGCGCGAAGACTACAAGCGCCAAATACCAGGACGAATCGTCGGCGTGTCCAAAGATAGCCAGGGGCGGACGGCGTACCGGCTGACGTTACAGACCCGGGAGCAACATATTCGTCGCGACCGGGCCACGAGTAACATCTGTACGGCTCAAGTGCTGTTAGCCAATATTGCCGGCATGTATGCCGTGTATCACGGACCCGACGGGCTCAAACACATGGCCGAGCGCGTACACGGCTTGACCCTGATCCTCGCCGAGGGCTTGACACGTCTCGGGTGTCGCGTTCCGGACGAACTCTTTTTCGATACGTTGCGGGTGTCCACCGGCGTACTCCCGGCGGACCGGGTCCGCGACCGAGCGGAAGAGCATCGTCTCAGCCTGCGAGAATTTTCAGACGGCGCCTTCGGCATCTCCCTGGATGAAACGACGACCATGGATGACGTGGAGACTCTCTGGAAGACGTTTTCGAAAGACGGTCAGGTGTGGTTTTCACCAAAAGAACTCGCGGAAACGCGCTTCATTTCGCTGCCGGCCCCGTTTGCCCGCACGACCCCCTTTCTGACTCACGAAGTCTTTCACCGGTATCATTCCGAACACGAGCTGTTACGCTACATGCATCGTCTCCAGTCGCGCGACCTGTCGCTGGTCCATTCCATGATTCCCCTAGGCTCCTGCACCATGAAACTCAATGCGACGGTGGAAATGCTCCCCGTGACGTGGCCGGAATTCAGTCATCTCCATCCGTTTGCCCCTCCGAAACAAACGGAAGGGTACACCCGACTGTTCCGGGAACTGGAGCACTGGCTCTCGGAAATCACGGGGTATCCGGCAATCTCGCTCCAACCCAACGCCGGCTCCCAAGGGGAATATGCCGGGCTGCTGGTCATCCGGGCGTATCACGAAAGCCTCGGGCAGGGACACCGGAACGCGTGTTTGATCCCGGCGTCGGCTCACGGGACCAACCCCGCGAGCGCGGCGATTGCCGGCCTGCAAGTCGTTCCCGTGGCCTGTGACGAACAGGGGAATATCGATCTTGTGGATTTGCGCGCCAAGGTCGACCTCCACCACGAGACGCTGGCCGCCCTCATGGTGACGTATCCCTCGACGCATGGGGTCTTCGAAGAAACGATTCAGGAAATCTGCCGTATCGTGCACGAGCACGGCGGCCAGGTCTATATGGACGGCGCCAACATGAACGCCATGGTCGGGCTGTGCCGGCCGGCCGACATCGGCGCCGACGTCTGCCATCTCAATTTGCACAAGACCTTCTGCATTCCCCACGGCGGGGGGGGACCCGGGATGGGACCCATTGCCGCAGCCGCGCACCTGGCCCCGTTTTTACCCGGACATCCGATCCGCGACACGGGCGGAGCACACGGCATCGGACCGGTCTCCGCGGCATCCCATGGGAGCCCGAGCATCCTGCCGATTTCCTGGGCGTTTATTGCGCTCATGGGCGCGAAGGGGTTGTCTAGGGCCACCGGCGTCGCGATTCTGAATGCCAACTACATGGCCAAGCGATTGGAGAAGGACTTTTCCATTCTGTACACCGGGAAGGGCGGCCTGTGCGCCCATGAATTTATTCTGGATTTACGACCATTCAAGAAGTCCGCCGGGATTGAAGTGGAAGACGTGGCCAAACGCCTCATGGATTTTGGATTCCACGCCCCGACCATTTCATGGCCCGTGGCCGGGACGATGATGATCGAGCCCACGGAAAGCGAGTCCAAATCGGAACTCGATCAGTATTGCGATGCGCTGTTGGCGATTCGTCAGGAGATCAGAGACGTTGAAGACGGGCGACTGCCGCAAGACGACAATCCCCTGAAACACGCCCCTCATACGATTGAAGACGTGACGAACCCGGACTGGAATCATGCCTACGGCCGCGAACGGGCGGCATTCCCCCTTCCCTGGCTCCGGGACTCGAAATTCTGGCCTGCCGTCTCACGTATCGACAGCGCGTATGGCGACCGTAACGTCGTGTGCACGTGCCCTCCGATCGAACAATATCAATAACCTCCGAACGCCCTGACGACGGGGTTGAACCAAAGGCGCCATGAAAACCAAATCGACCAACACGCTGCTGTGGGCCATCTTGACGGGCATTGTGTCCGGAGCGATCCTCGGGGGGACGTGGCCGGAAGCCGGACATTCCGTTGCGTTCCTGGGTGAATTGTTTCTCAAAGCCCTGTTCGTCCTCGTCGTTCCCCTGGTCATGAGCTCCATCATCGTCGGCGTCACCAGTCTAGGCGACGTGCGACGACTCGGCCCCTTGGGAGGCCGGGCGGTCCTGTACTTCATGACCACCACGGGCATCGCGGTCGTGATCGGGCTGGTCCTGGTCCTGCTGATCCAGCCGGGCACCCCGGGAGCGGGTGAATCCGCTGCCGGCGACATGACCACCGTATCCGAACGTTTGGTAGACAAACCCGACAGCGTGCCCGAGCTGCTCCGGACCATCCTGACCGGGCTCATCCCGAAAAATCTGTTCTCGGCCATGGCCAATGCCGACGTCCTGCCGCTGATTATTTTTTCCCTGGTGTTCGGCGGGATCCTGACGACGGTGGGCGAACGGGGCAGGCTGGTCATTCAAGTCGTCGAAGGTGTGAACGAGGCCATCATGGCCATGGTGCATTTGCTGATGTGGTTTGCGCCGGTGGGCATCGGCGGGTTGATCGCCGGCCGGTTGGGCGAGGCGGGCGGATTCAGCGGCTTTTGGCCGCAATTGGTGCAATTAGGGGCCTATGCCGGCACCGTCATCCTGGGTTTGTTGATCCATGGCTTGATCGTGATTCCCCTGATCCTCCACTTTGTCGGGAAACACAACGTCTTCGCGTATGCCAAAAACATCGGGACCGCTTTGACCACGGCGTTTTCCACCAGCTCGAGTTCGGCCACGCTGCCGCTCACCATGGAAGCCGTTATCGAGGAAAACAAGGTCTCGCCGCGAACCGCGCGCTTCGTGCTGCCCCTGGGTGCCACGATCAACATGGACGGCACGGCCCTCTACGAGGCGGTGGCGGCCGTGTTCATTGCGCAGTCCTATGGCATCGAGCTCGGGTTCGCCCAGACGGTGATCATCGTGCTGACGGCGACCCTGGCCGCGGTCGGGGCGGCCGGCATTCCCGAAGCCGGTCTCGTCACGATGGTGATCGTACTCAAGTCCGTCAACCTGCCCATTGAAGGCATTGCGCTCATCCTGGTGATCGACTGGTTCCTGGACCGCTGCCGCACCACGGTGAACGTCTGGGGAGACGCGGCAGGATCGGCGGTGATTGACCGGTTGGAGAATCGGGGCGGCAGTGGCTGAACATGCCGCCCGGTGCCTCAAGTAGTGTAGTTTTAAAACCCGTACCGAAGCCCGACACCCACATAATTTCCGGATATGCTGGCGTCAAAATCCAGTCCGCTTGTATACCCCGTGAAGGTCGGCTTACCGGCATCGAAGTATCGGTAGTCCAGGCTAAGGGTGATCGAGCGGTCTTCCGGCAAGGGGAACTCGTAACCAACGCCGCCACCCACCTGATAAGAGAACACGGTAGCATTATCGTCGACAAGCCTTGTGCCTGTGGTTGTCGAGTTCACATCCACAGAAATCTTCGTCACCCCAATGCCGCCACCGACGTAAGGTTTCCACGCGAAACCCAGATCGATGTCATAAAAAGCATTGGCCTTGAAGGTCAGTGCCTGAAAATCGCCGGTGAGGGGGTGGGGGCTTGCTTGGATAGTTGCCTGTTCCAATTGATTTTTCAGCGCCGGGCTTGCTCCAGCGGCCGCAAGGTAGGCATCTCGTCCCTCAGGTCGACCATTGGCTCTTGCCCAAGCGTCATACGCGTTAAGGACAAAGGCCCCCGGACTTCTGACATTCATTTCGTCCAGATTGTGCTTCCGGTAACTGAGCTCGCCTTCGACGCGAAAGCCGTTGGCAAAGGCCCAACCGACCGCGCCTTTCACCTTATACCCGGTATCGGTACTGGCTTTGGCATCGAGCGGGGTAAACAGGGGATTGGCGTACTGTGCCGTGACGTCGGCATCGTTCAGGACGTTGACCCCTCCCCCGATCGCGACGTAAGGCCCCTCGGCGGCGTAGACACTCGTTCCGAAGGACATGAGCAACAACGCGAGTGCCGCCGGCACGACTTTCGTCGCGCCCGTGAAACGCCGCAAGCCAAGCAGCAGCGCCGGCTCGTGGAAAACGACCATCCATGAGGTATCAGTTCGCATTTTTATTTCCTCCTCGCTGAAAAAAATATAGAAAGCATGCCCCACCAATGACGCGAGCCGAAGTTTTGCTCAACATACTTATTTGCCATGTTATAATCAATAGAGAATGAGCACGACTCACACCATCGGATCCCTGGTTCTGGATCGCCTGCACCAGCTCGGGCTGAAGCATATTTTTGGCATTCCGGGCGACTACGTCCTCTCGCTCTTTCAGCTCATCGAGGAATCGCCCATCGAGCACGTCGGGACCACCCGGGAGGATTGCGCCGGGTTTGCCGCGGATGCCTATGCGCGGCTCCACGGCATCGGCGGGGCCTGTGTCACCTATTGCGTGGGCGGACTGAACATCGTCAACGCCATTGCCTGCGCGTACGCGGAGCGGTCGCCGGTCGTGCTCCTGTCGGGTTCCCCGGGGCTGAAGGAACGGCTGACCACGCCCTTTCTCCATCACATGGTCCGGGATTTTTTCACTCAACGCGACGTGTTCGACAAGGTCACCGTGGCGTCCGTGATCCTGGACGATCCCCTGACGGCCGAACGGGAGATCGACCGCGCCCTGACCGCCTTACTGAAATACAAACGGCCGATCTACCTGGAAATCCCCCGGGACATGGTCTTCGCCCCGGTCCGGGTTTCTTCCCCCACGCCGCCGACGACGACCGGTGAAAGCGATCCCATCGCATTGAAGGAAGCCGTCGCCGAAGTGCGCGCCATTCTTTCAAGCTCGGAACGGCCGGTGATTCTGGCCGGCGCAGAAATCTACCGGTTCGGGCTCCAGAACGAACTCACGGCGCTGGTGGAACGCATGAACGTCCCCGTGGCCACCACGTTGCTCGGCAAATCGGTCATTCGGGAGGATCATCCCTTGTACATCGGCGTGTACGGCGGTCTCGTGGGTCGCGACGAAATCCTGGAATTCGTGGATCAAGCCGATTGCCTGCTGACGTTGGGGTCGCTCCTGACCGACGTTGAAGACGTCACGGTCCATCCCACGCTCCTGGCCGCCGGGCAGACGATCCATGCCACGGCCGATTCGATTGCCATCAAGCACCACTGCTACACGGGCGTTCGATTCGAGGACTTCATCCGGGCGCTTTCGACGGCCCCCTTGCCCTCGTTTCTGCCCCGTCCCCTGCCCACCCGGAACCGCGGCACGTTTGAAGCCCCGTCGCCGGAGACGCCCGTCACCCTGCACAACATGTTCGGCTACCTGGACGGGCTGCTGAACGAGCAGACCGTGGTGATCGCCGACGTGGGTGAATCGCTCTTCGCCTCCGCGGACCTGCACGTGCGGAAAGGCGCCGAGTTTCTTTCCCCGGCCTATTATACGTCCATGGGGTTCAGCGTCCCCGCCGCGCTCGGCGCAGGATTCGCCGACCCGTCCCTCAGACCCCTGGTCCTGGTCGGCGACGGCGCGTTTCAGATGACCGGGACCGAACTCGCGACCTGTCTCCGGCACCGGCAAGCACCCATCGTCATCATTCTCAATAACCGCGGCTATTCCACCGAACGGGAAATTCTGGAAGGTCCGTTTAACGACGTGTATGAATGGCGCTATGACGAAATCTGCACGTTGCTCGGCGGGGGCATCGGGCACCGGGTCGAGACGTTCGGGAGTTTTGTGAAGGTCATGGATTCGGCCATGGCGGATTCCGAACACCTGCACGTCCTCAACGTGATCCTCGACCCAAAGGACCGCTCCACCGCGATGACCCGTGTGGCGCGTCGATTGGCCAAACGCCTGTCTGAGCAAAGCCCCCCGCCTTCTTGACCCTTCCCCTCCCGTTCCCTTACCCTTCGACGAACACCGGTTGTTGCCCCAGGCGTCACGCCCATGTGAGGTTCGTTCATGAAAGCGCCGTTTCATCAATTCAATCCCAAGAAATTCTCGTTTCGGAAAGACCCGGTGCTGGTGCTGGACAATTTTTGGACCGAACAGGAAATGGAAACCTTTCGGGCGGGGATGACGCATTCGACGTGGACGGGCCTGCGCGACATGCCCGCGGTGTCACGGGCCTTCCCCCAGTCAGGCAATTGGCTGAAGGCCGACATCGGTCCTCGCGAGCGGCAACTCTTTCTCGAGAAATTGTCACTGCCGTGCATTGCGGCTTACATGGAATCCTTTCCCAACATCAGACAACGGCACGTGAATTTCAATTACTATTCCTACGGCGCCGGAGACTGTCTGCCGACGCATGACGATACGGATGAAGCCTACGCCGCCAACCGTGACCGGCCACCGCCTCTCCGGCGGCTGGCCCTGGTGACCTACTTCCACTCCGAATGGAACACCGACTGGGGCGGGGAACTCATCCTCTATCATGACAGGAAAGACTCACGCGGGAACCGTGTACTGGAAGTCGCGCAATGCATCGCCCCGGAACCGGGATCGCTCGCCCTCTTTGCCGTACCCCGGTTCCATCGCGTGTGCCGGGTGGATACGCTGGCTGGCGAGCACAAACGTCTTTCCATCGCCGGCTGGTTCATGACGGAACACTTCACCTGACGAGGGTTGATTTTCCCCGGGCTGCTCATCGTCATAGCAGGGTCGGGACTCACGTTTCTCCCAGCCCCACCCATGCACGCCATCACCACCATTGACTGTCACGTTGCCGGCGAAGTGCTTCGCGTGGTGACGGGGGGATTCCCCGAACCTGCCGGTTCCACCATCCTGGAAAAACGCCGGTATTGCCGGACGCACCTGGACCATCTTCGCACGGCGCTCATGTGGGAACCGCGAGGCCACCACGACATGTACGGGTGCCTGTTGGTCACCCCCGCAGACCCGCAGGCCGATGCCGGCGTGCTGTTTTTTCATAATGAAGGCTACAGCACGATGTGCGGGCACGGGATCATCGGGCTCGCGACGGTCATGCTGGAACAGGGGTTGTTTCCGGCTTCCGGCCCGACCACCACGATCCGGTTCGAGACTCCCAGCGGCTTGGTGACGGCAAGGGCTTCCCTCGACGAAGGCAAGGTCCGCAGCGTCGCGTTTCTCAACGTGCCGTCCTTTGTCCTCGACGTGGAGCAGATCCTCCGGGTGCCGGGCATCGGCGCGGTTCAGTATGATGTCGCCTTTGGCGGGGCATTCTATGCCTTTTGCCGGGCGGAAACGCTGGGTCTCACGCTCGAACCCAAACACGCGCCGCAACTCCAGGCCCTGGGCCTCGCCATCAAACAGGCCATCATGGCCGAACGCACCATAGCCCACCCCACGGAACCGGAACTCGGCTACCTCTACGGCACGATCTTCGTCGGCCCTCCGCACACGCCCTCGGGGGACATCCGGCATACGTGTATCTTTGCCGATGGCGCGTTGGATCGCTCGCCGACGGGAACCGGAGTCAGCGCCCACCTGGCGCTCCTCCACACCAAAGGAGACTTGGGGGTAGGACAATCCCTCCGGTTTGAAAGTATTCTGGGTACGTCGTTCGGAGGAAAAATCGTGGAGGAGACGCAACTGGAGTCCCGCCCGGCAATCATTCCGGAAGTCGAGGGCTGCGCCTGGGTCACGGGTCGTCACGAATTCATGATCGATCCGGATGACCCGTTAAAAGAGGGGTTTCTGTTAGGGTAGGGGTTCCGGAGCGTCGGATACGATATACCTGCCTGCACGGGGAAGGCGTTCTCTCAATGCTCGAAGGTCGGGCTTGCAAAGCCTGGGACGCAGACTTTATCCCAATTCAAGAAAAGCCGCCTCCGTATTGCTCTCGAAATCATGCAGATCAGAATGATGACTTTGAACGAGGGTCATGACATCCATAGTGGTGCAATTTCCGCTTTGGATCCAAATCACTTTAGGAGGAAAACCTGACACAAAACTCATTTGGCGAAAATCCGCATCTTTGGTGACGATGACAAGTCCATTGTTTTTGGCATAGGACCAGACAGCATCGTCGTCAGCTTGAGCTAGACCTACATCGCGGACATGGGTGGAGCCAGGAAAGGTGGTCGCAAGAAGACCGACAAGACGCGGTGAGAGATTTTCGTCAAAGAGGAGTTTCACTCGGGAGGCACCGACACGAATTTCCGTTCTCGGTCGGCAGCAAAGGCCAGGCAGGCTTTGATATCTTCAGGCTCCAGATCAGGAAAATCGGCGAGGATTTCTTGCTCGGTCATGCCGGCAGCAAGATATTCGAGTACGTCATAGACGGTGATCCGGAAGCCTCGAATACAAGGTTTCCCCCCTCGTTTTCCCGGTTCCATCGTGATGCGTTCGCGATAAGTCATGGGTGTCAGTTTACAAGGGTCATGCTTTGTGGTCAATAATGATGCAAGAGACGCTTATGAAAAACCTGTCTCGTTCTTCATCTTGAGACAAACCGCCTGCAGACCGATGATGGTCTTGGCATCCTGGATGGTGCCATCCTCGATACGAGCCATGGCTTGGGCAAGCGGCATTTCAACGATCTCCAGGACTTCATCCACTCCCAGGTTTTGCGTGCCCGGAGAGAGTTCCATCCCCACGAAAATGTGAATGATTTCGTTGGTAAAGCCCGGCGTGGTCAAGAAGCTCAGGATCGGCTCCAACCGGCCCACCTTGTAGCCGGTCTCTTCTTCCACTTCCCGCGCCGCGCAATCCCCAGGGTCTTCGCCGGGATGGAGCTTGCCTGCGGGTATCTCATAGATGAAGCTTCCGACGGCATGACGATATTGCCGGACCATGACGACTGTCCGGTCGTCTTTCATCGGCACGACGGCCGCGGCCCCCGGATGGGTGATGACCTCGAGGTCGGCCGTGGCCCCGTTCGGCAGGGTCACCGTCTCCACGGACAGATCAATGATTTTCCCCTTATAAATCGGTTTCTTCATCGTGACCCATGCCCTGCTTTCATGGAATAAGCGGGATTCTCACGCCTGATCATGCCGGCGGTTTGGGCTTTTTATAAAACGGAAGGGCGACCACCCGGGCGGGGACTCGCCTGCCTCGAATCTCGACGTCGAACGCCGTGCCGGTCTGGGCATAGTCAGGATCCACGTACCCCAGGCCGATGCCTTTTTGCAGGATGGGCGACAGGTTTCCGCTGGTCACCGTCCCGATCGGTTCGTCCCGAGCAAACAATTTCATGTCATGACGGGGCACGGCTTTTTCCAATAACTCGAATGCCACCAGGCGTTGTGACGGTCCCTCTTGCAGTTGTTGTTTGAGGACGGGCTCGCCGATGAAGGCGCCCTTGGCAAAGCTCACGACCCATTTGGCGTTGGCCTCGATCGGGGTGACTGCTTCGGTCAGGTCGTTGCCGTATAATAAATACCCCATGTCGAGCCGCAGCAAATCCCGCGCGCCCAACCCGGCGGGTTTCAGGCCGAACGCTTCCTCGTCCTGCATCAGTCGATCCCACACGTGGGGAACCTGCGTCGCCGGCACGTACAATTCATATCCAAGCTCTCCGGTATAGCCGGTACGCGAAATCAGACATTCGACGCCATCGACCGTCTCTTGCAGACATTGTCTCGGCTTCAGTTCATCGAGTGTTGATTTCACATGCGCCTGTAACACCGACTTGGAAGCGGGCCCTTGCAGAGCCAGTTGGGCCAGATCTTCCGATCGATCCTCGATGCGAAAACTCTCCTGTTCCTCACCCTGCTGTTGGAACAGCCAGCTTCTGATCTTGTCGAGATTCGACGCATTCACACACAGCAGAAACTCCTCCGCACCCAACCGGTACAGGAAAATATCGTCTTTGACGCCCCCGTCAGGGGTGCAGATCATCGAGTACTGAGAACCCATCGGCTCGACCCGTTGCACGTCGTTGGTGGTCACCCGCTGAAGGAACGGCAAGGCCCCGCGGCCTTCGACGTGAAGTCGCCCCATGTGACTCACGTCAAACAACCCGGCCGTGGTGCGGACCGTATGATACTCATCGAGGACCCCTGAATACTGGAGAGGCATGGCCCAGCCGGCAAAATCCACGATTTTGGCTTTCCGGGCCACGTGGGCCTCATGCAGTGCAGTCTGTTTCATGAACGAGAGCAATCGGATGTCGGGCAGGTCATAGGGCTGCCACGCGAAGAGGCAAACAAAACGATTCCTTACCGGAGATCCAGAAGTTCCACTTCAAAAATCAGCGTGGCGTTCGGAGGAATGATGCGACCCGCGCCCCGACTGCCGTATCCGAGATGAGGCGGAATGGTCAACTTGCGCTTCGTGCCGATTCGCATGCCCACGACCCCTTCATCCCAGCCTTTGATGACGTGACCGGCACCCAATCGAAATGAAAACGGGTCCCCGCGGTCCACCGAACTATCGAACTTCGTGCCATCTTCCAGCCACCCCGTATAATGGACGATCGCGGTTTCCCCCACGTGAGCCTCCCGGCCATCACCCGTCACCAGGTCCACGTATTGCAGCCCGGACGACGTCTTGACGGGTTCGGGTTCGGCTCCGAGAACCGTTCCCGGCCCTTGCAGACAAAACACTCCACTCACCACGATGACCCCTACCCATGTCCTGATGTTTTTGAACGGCATATGCTTTCGTTCCTTTCGTTTCGCTGATGGATACACTTTGCTGAAGCCTGCACCCCAAGGGATGAAATGGAAACCTCTCTCTAATCTGTCATCCTTGACGCTTGTCCCCGACTTGATCGGGGATCCAGACGATTTATAGGGATCCAGCGTCTTTGTTTTTCCCTTCGTTGAAAGGAGAAAGACACTGGATTCTCGATTAATAATGTCGAGAATGACAGGAGGGGGAGTCGGGAATTGTAAATGTTCAGTCATTCATTGACACGTTCCGCGGTCTTCTTCTGTGCCTCAGTCCCCCTCCTTTGTAAGGAGGGGCAAGGGGAGGTAGAAAATGTGGCAGGAACAGCGCAACCCTATGCCCCATGGACGCGTGGCTCTACCCCACCTGGCCTCCCCTTACAAAGGGGAGGGAAAAAAGAGCCCTTCTTTCTGGTTCCCACTTTGTGGGCAGTTCCTCAGTCTGTCAACGAATGACTGAACACATACAGGGATGACAGAGGGGAGTATTCATACCACTCTATTGATCCGGGAACGGCTCGGCAAATAACGCCACGCTCGCGGTATACCCATGGATAAAGTTTTTCCCGCCCACCGGCCCGATTTCTCCGGCGGCGAAAAACCCCGCAACCGGAATCCCTTCGGCCAGTCTTTGGAGGGCCGCAATATCATGGTTCGGTTCGGCGAAGAATCGCCGGCCCCGGCCGTTGCAACTGAACAACAGGGCACCCTTGAGAGGCGAATGCGGGTAGTCCAAGCGATCCTGGGCCAGCAATAAGTTGAGATCTTCACTGGCTGCACTCGGGTCCCTCACGTGAAATTGAATCGTCTGCCCCTCCTTGACGATATCGGAAATCGCCACGCCCCCGGATCGTTGGTCCGCCCCCAGCAACCCACGAATGAGAAAATCGCCCCGGTCAAACCGCTCGCGCTGCTCATCAAACGCCACGCCGACCTGCACCGCCAAGGCGACCTGTTTCCCCCGTTCCGGTCCCAAGCGTTCGAGCGTCTCCTGGAGCCGTTCCAGGGTCGGCACGCCGCCCAGCTCATATATGATATTTCTTTCGGCCTTGGTCACCACGTAACGCTCCCCGATGGGTTGGCAACCCTGAGACACCAGCGTTCGAATCCATACCGGTCCCCACAGGGCTACGCCAACGAGGCCTTCCTGGACGATAGTCCCGTTGAGCACCAACCTGTTTTCACCAAGATCCGTCCCCCCGCTCGCCACGCCCCCGATCGCAGGGGCACCGGGGCAGCGTTCCTCCATTGTCTCAAACACGTCTTCGATGGGCGTGGAAAAAGGATCGGCAAAGACCAGGAACGTCGGCCTGTCCGACAGCGATTCCAATTCCTCGGGCCATCCCTCAAGGCCTGTCCCGGGCCGTGACCCGTGCTCAGCGGATTGCGTTTCCTTTTCATGGAACGTCAAATGAAACGGGACGATCCGTACGCCGGGCAATTGTGCCGCCCACAGGGTCACCACCGATGCGTTTTCGTATTCCTCAAACGGCCCGATCACGCCTTCGCCCATGCACCCGGCCATCACGCGAGGGGCTAATTCCCGTTGGAGCGTCTCGACCAATTCACCCGAGGCGCTCGCGTAATGCGGTGAGAAAAACAGACAGATCAAATCAGGGGACGTCGGGCCGAACGCCTCCCGGACGGATGTGATCAACGCCTGCGCCGCCTGCTCTGCGCCCGAATCACGAGCTATGGCTACATGGAATTGCATAGGAGACCTTCGGATCAAAAGGAACCTCTGATTTCTTGTGATAGCGGGATGCAGGGCAAGGCGTCCCGCAGCGAAACCCGAGGCTTATCAAATGAGATAGGCGAAGGTTGAGCGAGGACACAACGCCGCCATGCACCCGATAGTGCAATAAAGCAGAGGTCCCGGAAGTCTAACAGCGGGTTCGCACGATTGTCCACCGGAAACGCCGGGCTCGCAGGGAACAACGATCGCTGTTCCCTGCATCCGAATTACCTACGTCCGAATCTGACGTAGACACGTGGTAGGGTGACGACATCTCACGAAAAACTCGAAAGAAAGGACGTGACATGCTGATACCCTCATCGACCCCCCACGAACAACATCTCATGCTCTGCTACCTCACGAATGCCGCCTCACGTCTTCATTGCCACAGTAAGGAAGCGGAGAAGCTCAGCGAGTGGGTTGCCGACAACGCGGACGAACTGAACCTCGAGGGCATGGTCCAACCGCCACGCCGCCGGTCGTTCAGGGACGAGAGCAAAGCGGGTCCGTCCAAACAAGAATGGCAGGCTTTCCGCAAGATCCTCGAAGGCAAACGCTCAACGACAAAAAACGCACCTGAAGATGTGACGGCACGCCGAATCCGGAATCTTGGAAAGACGACGGGACTCTCTCCAACGGATATGGATATCCTCAATTTCATGCTCCGTTGCGAGACGCAGCCGATGATCGAGTCGATGGTTGACGACGTGTTCGACGCAAGGAGCCGGAGGAAGATGGCAAAGCTCAACGTCAAGGGTATCTTTCTCCGTTACCTCCTCGACAGATCGGTCCATACGATCCACAGCCGCTTCAAACCCGACGCACCTCTCCTTCGGTCAGGACTGCTTTCCATCGATAGTGACGGAGAAGTCAACCTCATGGACCGGTTGCACCGGCTGGCCGTCACCGCCGGCGAGGCCGACCTTGACCCGACAAGCCTGTTGTTGGGTACCACCACTCCGAGCGAACTCGATTGGTCAGACTTCGACCATCTTGCGCAAGATCGGGATCACGTCGAAGGGTTGCTGAATGGAGCCCTGCAGACCGGCACGGCGGGCGTCAACGTTCTCTTGTACGGGCCGCCCGGGACCGGCAAAACCGAGTTTTGCAAGGTGCTGGCCGGCAGGCTTGGCGCAACGCTCTACAGCATCGGCGAAGCCGACGAAGATAAAAAAGAACCGAACCGGAATGAGCGGCTGAACGAGTTGAAGCTGGCCCAATGCCTGGTTGGCCGTGATCGGAAGTCGATTCTCCTCTTCGACGAGATGGATGATTTGCTTTCCGGCACACGCGCAGGCGGGATGGGGTTCTTCTTGGGGTTCTCAAACGGGCACCGGCACGGCGAATCAAAAGTGTTCATGAATCGGCTGCTCGAAGAGAACGCCGCACCCACCCTGTGGACCACAAATCTCACCGACGAGATCGATCCGAGCATCCTGCGCCGCATGATGTTCGCCATGGAACTGCGCATGCCGCCGCCCAAAGTCAGGGCGCGTATCTGGGCCAGGCAACTCTCGCGTCACGGCATCGAGGCGGGCGCAAACGACGCGCTCGCCCTGGCCACGGAGTTCGACGCGACGCCGGGCGTGGCGGCCGGAGCCACGGCTGCCGCCAAGCTTGGCAACGGAGGTCTGGACACGGTGCGACACGGCGTGCGCAATCTGTCCCGGGTCCTGTCGTGCGAGAAGCCGTCCCAAAGACCGCCGGAACAATTCGACCCGACCTTCATCCGAGCGGATCAAGACCTGGTCCGGCTCGCCGACCGGCTCGTGAAAAAGGCGGAGCGACGATTCTCGCTCTGCTTGCAGGGACCGCCGGGTACGGGCAAGAGTGCGTTCGTCCGCTACCTCGCCGAACGCCTGGGCTTGGAGATCATGCAGAAACGGGCCTCCGACCTGCTTTCCATGTGGGTCGGGGGAACGGAAAAGAACATTACCAGGGCCTTTGCCGAGGCACGCAGCCAGGAGGCCTTTCTGGTCTTTGACGAAGCCGATTCGTTGCTCGCCGACCGGCGCATGGCCCAGAGGGGCTGGGAGATCAGCCAAGTCAACGAGATGTTGACCTGGATGGAAAGCCACCGTTTGCCCTTTGCCTGCACGACCAACTTCGTCGAGAAACTCGACCCGGCCACGTTGCGCCGCTTTACGTTCAAGGTCAAGCTCGGCTACCTCTCGACCGAGCAGGCAGGGGCCATGTTCCGCGCCTACTTCAACCGTACGCCCTCAAAGGAACTCGCGGCTCTCTCGGTCCTGACCCCCGGCGACTTCGCCGTCGTCCGCAGGGCAGTCGAGGCGCTGGACCTCCTGCACGATGCACGTTTCATCACCGACATGTTGCGCACCGAGTGCGAGGCCAAACCCGATCAAGCCAGGAAGAGCGGCTTTCTGCCCTGAACGACCAACCTGATCGGAGGCGACCCTTTTCTCAATCACTTCCCCCTTGAGGGGGAGTCGGTGAGCCAAGGGCGCAGCCCACAGGCGAACCGGTGGGGGGTAGAGCGTTTTGCCTTTGGTTGTAGTGATGATGAGTCGATACAAGCGTTGCATCCCCCTGGCGCATCTGCTAAAGCCTGCCCTGCCTGTCCTGAGCGTAACGGAGTGAAGCCGAAGGAAGCGTAGTCGAAGGGGACCCGCAAGAGGAGACGCCGGAATGCGCTACGAACGAGCAAAAGACATCGTGCGATTAGCCATGCGCCTCCAAGGCTCAAGGGGCGGCATGACCCTCGATGATATCCGAACCGAATTCGCCATCAGCCGGCGGACGGCGGAGCGCCTGCGCGACGCGGTCGATGAGGCGTTCGGACCACTGATCCCGGTGGAAGACAGGGAGGAAAGGAAACGCTATTGGCGGTTGCAGTCACCCGTCCTGCAGCAATTCGTCTCCGTGTCGCCTGAGGAATTGACGGAACTCTCGTCCGCGGCCGAGACGTTGGAGCGCGCAGGCATGGGCGAGCGGGCAACCCTCTTGCGAGACCTGGCCGCCAAGATTCGGGCCACCTTGCCCGACAAATCGCTACGCCAACTTGAGACCGATTGGGAAGCGCTGATGGAAGCCGAGGGCCTGGCCATGCGCCCCGGACCAAAACCCCGACTTGCCGAGGGCCTGTTGCCGCTCCTGCGCGAGGCCCTCAAGGCCTGCCGCATAGTCACGTTCCGCTATCGTGCGCAATCGACCGGGCGACGAAGTCATCGGCATGTCCAGCCTTATGGCCTGCTCTACGGGAACCGCGCGTTCCTGGTGGGCCGAACCGATCGCGGGAACGATATGCGGCTCTGGCGTCTCTCGAACATGAGCAAGCCGGAGATGACCGATGAGACGTTTACGCGCGACCAGGATTTCGATCTCCGAACGTATGCCAGGCGTTCATTCGGCGTCTTCCAGGAAGAGCCCATGGACGTCGTCCTGCGCTTCGACGCCGTGGCGGCACCAGACGCCAAGACGTTCCTCTTCCATCCGGACCAGACCACCGTCAAAAACAAGGACAAATCACTGACCGTGCGGTTCAAGGCGGGGGGCATCAACGAGATATGCTGGCACCTGATCACGTGGGGAGAGGGCGTCACAATCGAGCAGCCGGCCAAGCTCCGCCGGTACCTGGCCGACATGTGCGCGTCCCTCGCGGCGCATCATGGCGATTGACGTTGGCCGCTTGCGGCTGAAAGACAAGACACATCCCACACCTCCCTTATTACCCATTCCAAGGGTCATAAGAGGTGGGAGGCATTGCATTTGGTCATGGCGCGGACTAGAATCATGGCATGAATGAAGCGATCGCCTTTGATACTCATCAATTTGTCAAAAATCTGACCGAAAGCGGCTTTACGGAACAACAGGCCGAGGCCCTTGCGAAAGAGCAGGTCCAACTGCTCAACAGCAACCTGGCCACCAAGGTCGATATTCTGGCGGTCAAGGCGGATATCGAAACGGTCAAGTTGGAGACCGAGTCGATTAAGGCGAACCTTGAAGCGGTTAAGGCCGCGGTTAAGGCCGAGCTTGAAGCGAAACTTGAGGCGGTCAAGCTTAGGCTTCAGGCTGATATTCAAGCCTCCAAAGTGGACCTGTTGAAATGGATGGTGACGGCGATGATTGCCCAAGGCACGCTGATTGTTGCGCTCGTCAAACTGCTCTAGGGCGTTGTTGATGTGAAAATAGCCAACGCCATTCCGATCTGCCATTCCTGTATGCGTTCACTCATTCGTTGAAATCTTTGCCAGGGATGAATGGGAGTCCATCATCCGCCACACCCTGCCACATGGTCTTCCGGGTCTTGTCCTGAGCAACACGAAGGACCTGGCGAAAGATCTGCCGTTTCGATAGGGCATCCTATAAATCTTCTTTCTTGTCGAACTTTTCTGTTGCCCGCCAAAGCCCTGTCGTCATACACATCAGATATCCTTTATCATATTATTGAAAATCTTAATCTGTAGTTCCGACAAATGATAATCGCTCATTTCCGTCTTTACTCCATTTTTCGCAGCCAGCATCACGAGAGTACACATAGCACGTAATGGGCCTTCAAATATTGGAGCTTTCAGAAGCTCTTTTAGTATGAGGATTTCATCGTCCATTACCTCTGTATTTGCTCTCCTTTCCAATTCTTCGGGCGTAATGGCAAGCGCACCATGTTCAGCATGCACTTGTCCGGCAAGCGTAATGCAGACGAACGCGATAGTGATGATAGACGTTTTCATGATTGCTCCTTTCATGTGTTTTCGGGCTTCATTTGCGGTTCGACCTTCATCCTTTGAATGCGGATTCACGCTAACACACGTCTGCGTCAGATCCGGTCGCGTTTCTCCAAACCGGACTTGACGCCGTACCCCAGCACCTGTTAGAAAAAGGTAAGGAACAACGATCGTTGTTCCCTACCCTCGAACACGCTCCGGAAATCCAGAAAAAATTGGAGATCGGTAAGATCGTGAGAAGCAGCAAACGAGCGCTCAGGCGCCTTCAGAAAGCCAGGATCAAAGCCAAAGCGCGCCGAATTTATCCGCACGACGGGCAGGCGAAGAGCGCCGACCACCTCGCGGTGTGTTCCTGTTGGATGTGCGGGAATCCGCGCAAATGGTACGGCGAGCCAACGATACAAGAGCGCAAGGCGCCGCTGGATGAAGGCGTTAGGTAACCCGTGAAGGGAAAGAGAACACTTTCAGGAACTTGGAGGATCAATGCCAAACGATGACTACGAACAAAGTCTGAGAAACTTTTATTCGGTCTTGAAGGAAAAACTGAAAAGCTACAGGGAAGTGAAACGACATCTGGACCGTTCCCTGTCGACCGACTTCAACATCTTCACGTGGATCAAGCCAGACGAAAAGCGCCTCTCTAATGTCATCGCAAATCTGCTCAACCCTACTTGCTCGCACGGGCAACAACACGTATTTCTCGACGCCTTTCTTCGCCGGATCGGGAAGGATGACCTATGCGATAAACAACCACGTCAAGTCGCTACCGAATACCACATCGAAAATCCTGAAGGTTATATTGACGTTCTTGTCGACTTCGGAGCTTTCGCGATCGCCATCGAGAACAAGCCTTGGGCTAAGGAAGGGAATAAACAACTACTCAGATACAGCGATTATCTCAGCAAGGAATACAACGACCAATTTTGCCTTATCTACCTCACCCTTTCTGGGGACAAGCCCGAGAGCATAGATCGTGACAAAAGAGAGCGTCTTATGAAGCAAGGCAAGTTACTTTGCGTCTCATACCATTCCCACATTATGGAATGGCTTCGGGAATGTTGTCAGTTATGCGAATCCAACAAATTCCGAGAGTTTTTGCGTGACTTCATGAATTACATTCCTACTATGGAGGGAGAGATGTCGAATTCAAGTGAGAGAGATATTATTCTCAAACATGTTCTGAGTAACTCGGAAAATCTGGAGACAACGCTGGATATTGGCTTTGCGTTTAATGAGCTTCGCAAGCGAATAATCGTCGGCTTTCTGGACAAGCTTGAAGAGTTTATTTTAGACAGACTTGCTGATGCGTCTGAATGGAAAATCGACAGATCCCTCGTCGATTCACCCTTGACTACGTACAGTTGGTTTGGCTTCAAGAAAAGCGCGTGGAATGATAAATATGGAGTGGCACTTGAACCACAGAGCGCTAACGCTGGCGATGTCATAATCGGGATATGGAGGCAGTACGATGAGAAGACTGGGACTGGTGTGCGAAGAATTGATCCCCTTTTTCAGGAGCTAAATAATATCAGGAATGGGAGACATAGCGATTGGTGGGAGTGGCACCATTTCCTTGAGGATGACTACACGGATTGGAACACGAAGGAGGCACTTATCAAGCTGCACAATGGTGAGGCCGTTGAGTATATCGGTAAAAAGTTTGTGGAGATCATCGACAAGGCGGCACCGATCATCGACGTGCACGTTCGGGGATCGTCATCATGAAACGGTGGCATACAGAACTTCCGTTGATGCTTCGCCGATGGAAAGTGGAATTTGTCCATCTTTGGCGTTTGGCATCATTGTTTATTTTTTACGTTTCTAACAAAATTTTATTTTTGTAAAGTTTGTGATGAATTGTACAATTTTTACAATTTGAAAAGTTTTGTACATTTTTCAAACTTTGTTACATTTTGTAATGTTTCAACCAGGAATCACCGCTGTCGGGTTACGCTACGCCTGTCCTGAGCGTAGTCGAAGGGCTAACCCGACCTACCCTGACTGCAAAGACACTGGATCCCCGATCGAGTCGGGGATGACAGGAAATGCAAATGCCGTTGCCTGGCGCCTGCGGGCGTGGCTGCGGCCCGGTCCCGAAAACTCAATTTGGGGCGAGGACTGTCTGAGCGAAGCGAGTTCCGCAGCCCAAGCAAACGGGACCGGGGCAAAGGCACCCCTTGAGCCACGCCCGGGCGCCAATGGTTTTGGGTCCTTTTGCCGAAACAAAAGAGCCTGTCCTGAGCGTAACGGAGTGGAGTCGAAGGAACCTCGTCGCGCCGGGGGCGAAACCCCGCATGCAAAGACAAAGTCGCTGGATCCTCGATTAAAAATAGCCTGTCCTTGACGTTAGTAATCAAGGATCGAGGATGACAGGATAGGTAGTCGGGAAGGGCAGAAGGAGGGTCTTTTCGTATCAAAGACGACTGTTGTCAGGGCAGGCGGTCTGGCGTTATTCACTCGGTCTGGTGGGCAGGATAAAATCGGTTTCAAACACTTTGTACGGCGCCGCGGCCAAGCCGACGTGCGCGTACACCCCCTGGGCGACGGTGTTGTCCTGTTCCACGTATAGACGAATGCCGGCGACGTTTCCTTGGCGTTTGGCTTCTCGTAAGACATAGTCGTACAACTGTTTGAACACGCAGCGTCGCCTCCATTCCTTTTGAACGTACACGCTTTGCAGCCACCAAAAGACGGCATTCCGCCAATCGCTCCACTCAAAGGTGATCAACAATTGCCCGATCATCCGCCCGTTGGGCCGGTGTTCCATGACCACGTAAAAGCCCTTAGCGGAGTCGGCCAGTAGCGATTCCACACCGGCCTGGATGAGGGCCCCGTCCAATTGCCTGCCCTCTGTTTCCCGGGCCAGCGCCAGGTTGAACGTGACTAACGACTCCCGATCCCGGGGTTCGGCTAAGCGGACATGGAATTCTGACTGATTCATGGGAGCGGGTCCAGGAATGTAGGTTAGATTAGCATAGCGTAATCCAACAATTCTTAACAATTTTGTCTGGTTATGCTACCCCGACCGCCCCCTCACCCTGTGCAAGCCGGACATGGTTTACAAACGAAACCGGACACATGGTTGACATCGCCTGTGGGGTTTCCGGTTGATGCCACTGCCGGACCGGGATGATCGTCAACGTCCGGTCACCCAGGGCCCCCCGCCGATGAAAACGATAATGGATCGCCCACGTGCGCTCCCCGATCTGGGT
>MKWU01000601.1_pt1 | contig 67736 bp, 53 predicted proteins | sample 809101 | NCBI WGS metagenome assembly MKWU01 (sample SAMN05860141, study PRJNA318959) | sponge metagenome | host: Aplysina aerophoba | place: Slovenia: Piran, Adriatic Sea, Gulf of Piran | collected 2013-05-07
TATCAGGTGCAGGCGCCCGTACTGGATGCGCAGGCCCCAGCCGATCCAATCGTCCAGGGCCGCGCATTTGAGCGCGGCGGCCGAGAAGGAGGCCAGGGCCACCCAGTCGCCGTCGCCGAAATCTCCGGCAGACCAGATGCTCTCGCCGATCCTGGGTCCGGCCCCCAGATAGTGGTGGCGGTCCATGAGCTCGTTGAAGCGGGGCTCCATCTCCCGCGCAACCGGCTCAACTCGCAACTCCGAAAGATCCATGGCATCCATGATTCGCAACTCCATCCGGCGACCAATCTACGCGGCGGAGACGAAGGAGTCCAGACTTTTTGTGAAGATCAAGCCGGAATTGAACCCAGCATCGAAAAAAAATTTGCCCTGGGCGTTGCGCGAATGCGTTTATCCGGCGACTCCCGCTTTCACTCGGTGAAGAAAGTCATCGGGCATACGCTGCTGCACCGTTCGTCAAAAGTGGCTGAAAGAACTTTCTTGCTTTTACTCCGCCATATTGACGAACAGCTTTGGCAAGCGCCTTCGCATCCGCATGTGATGCGCGTTTTTTCACGCTCTCAAGCAGAGAAGGTTTCGGCTCGGCGAGACTGTCTATGTTGTCCACAAGATCAACGAGCAAAAACTCCTCGGAGAGCGCTCTGGGGAAGTGAGGCTTCACCCAAAAATCAAACTCGCGCTTGCCAAGCCAGAAGTGTCCATGGCGCTTGTGATTATAGACAACCGTTTTGTTGTAGAGCTGGGTGGTACCCACTCCCAACGCGTTGTAAGCATTGGGCGAGGTCAGCAGAAAGCGATGATCTTTTAGAAACGCTTCAACCAGTTTCTTATCATCGGCAGGCGCTGCGCCAAAGATTGTCTGTCGGGGATAATAGTATAGTCCGCCCGCCAGCTTGGTGAGCGTTCCCTCTTCCACCAAATGCTTCAGATGCCGGTCCACGGCTTTTGACCACGTCAAGAGATCGGCACGCCGATAGACCTGCCCTGGGCGAAGATGCTTTTTCAGTTCGTTCAATGCGCTCATAATTTCATGATAGCCGACTTTAACTTGAACTGAAAGATTTTTCATTGAAATTTCATGCAAATCAGCTAATGCGCAGCATGTCATGGAAGAAACATCGAAGTTACACGATTCTGTCCCTGATCTCATTAGGAATACGGTTCCATATCCAAGACGAGCGAGATACTTTGTCCTCTAACTCTTAAGGACCACTGAACTGACAACGATCATACAAGCTATAGAACGTGGCGCACGCGATGTCCTAGCAAGCCTAGTGCCTGTTTGCCTAGCAGTCGAAACTCTCTTTAGCCTAAACCCGCGCACCGACTGTTCCGTCGCGCATTTGCGGGATTGCCTATTTTTTCCCTTTTGCTAAACTCTTATTGTCGACTCCGGCCGCTTCGGCCCTTTCGGTCGTCCGTCAGTATCCTATCGCGGTCCGCCGTCCGGGTCCGCCGCGCTCTTTGGATGCCGGCCGGGTGAAGGAAGGGGCGGGGATCCGGGCATGACGAGCGAATCGCCGAGCGAATCGTCACAGTAACTTTTTGACCCGCGCTCCGCCTAACGGCTCAAGGGTGCGGCTCAAATTTAGTGTTCAAGCTGCCGCTCGCAATTGGAAAAAGCTAGGGAAACGGTCGTTCAGCTTGCTGCATAGACACGCTTCCTCGCCGCCTGTAACAAATTTGAGCCGTGCCCATGGCTTAACGGTTAAACGCCCAAGTTGACAATTTTGAGGTTCTCTGCAAGGCTTGCGCCCATGTCGCGCTGTCGCTCTGTCGCGTCGGCGGCGAGGAATATTCATTTTTGAAGTCTAAAAGTCCAGTCGATGAAGTTTCCAGCGGGAAAGGCTTCGGGTTTCTTGAACGAAATCCGGGGTTGGTGCCGCCGCTAGGACTGCTAGTGCCGCTGATTCTCCTTGTCGCCCTTATCACGGTCGTCAATCCCGTTTTTCTCGACAGCAGGAATGTCTTCAACGTTTTTCGCCAGATCGCCATTTTCCTCGTTCTCGGCACGGGGATGACGATCGTCATGGCTGCGCGCGGTATCGATCTTTCGGTGGGTTCGACTGTGGCATTGACGGGCTGCATAGCGGGACTCATCCTCAAGAGCAGCATTTTCGGCGAGGGGATTTCTTGGGCGCTCGCCATCGTCGCGGCGATCGGGGCGGGCGCGGCCGTCGGCTTGGTCAACGGATTCGCCGTCACTGCGTTCAAGGTGCCGCCGCTCATCGTGACGCTCGGAACTCTCACCGCCGTTCGTGGCCTCGCCTACCTCGTGATGGGCTCCGATCAGGTGCGAAACTTCCCCGACGCGTTCCTCTGGATTGGGCAAGGCCGACTTTTCGGCCTGCCCGCCGCCGGCGCCATCGCGCTCGCCGTGGTGCTTCTAGGCGCCTTCATCATGAACAGCACTCGATTCGGAACCTACGTGCTCGCCGTTGGCGGGGACCGCAGCGCCGCCATCCGCGCCGGTATCCGCGTGCGCCGGTACGAAATGGGCGCCTATATCATCTGCGGCGCGCTGGCGGGGCTGGCCGGCGCCATGCTGGTGGCCCGCCTCAATGCGGCGCAGGCCGTCCTCGGCGCCACAATGGAACTTCACGCGATCGCCGTGGTGGTTCTCGGCGGAACGTTTCTTTTCGGGGGATACGCTACGCTATTGGGCACGTTTTTCGGCGCCGTTTTTCTCGGCATCGCCGAAAACGGGCTGCTTCTAATGGGCGTGCCGTTCTACTGGCAGCAAATCGTTATCGGAACTACGCTTGTCGTCGCGGTCGCCATTCAACTCTACCGCTTCCGCCGCCAGGGCATGGCGAGCGGCTGACCGCGCAAGGCGCGGCCGGAAACAATGATGCCCGATTAACAGGGAAGGACCTGCAATGAAAAAGTACCTGACAGGGATCGTCGCGCAACTGGCGCTGGCGATCGGAATCGGCTCCGGCGCCTCGGCTGCCGACGAGAATCTGAAGATCGGCTTCGCGCCGCCCGTCTATGACACCCTGGATTACTTCGGACAATTCGCCGTAGCCTTCCAGGAGGAAATGGACAGCCAGGGCGTGCAAATCGAATTCACGGCCCGCGCCTCGGCGTCCGAAGCCAGTGTTCAGCAGCAGTTGGACATCGTTGACGATCTCATAACGCTCGGCATGGACTACATTATAGTCGGTCCCATCGATTATTTCGGCATCGTCCCTGCGCTGAAGGCGGCCAACGATGCGGGCATTCCGATCATCGTCGTGAACCATCTTGACGTGCATCCCGAGGATTCAGGCGTCGACGTGCTCGCCTATAGCGGCTACTCCCACGCGGAGGGCGGAGAGGTTACGGCCAATTGGGCGCTTGAGAACGTCCTGGCCGAAGGCGACAAAGTAGGGCTAATGTTCGCGGAGCCGGGAAACCAGATTTCCGAGCAGCGGGTTGGCACCGCGCGCGATATTTGGGCCGAGGCCGGCATCGAGATCGCGTTCGAACATTACGCCTACTGGGAACAGGCGCGCGCCTTCGACGCCACGGAGCGGCTTATCCTAGCCAATCCGGACGTAAAGGCGATCTATGCCGGCAACAGCTCCATGGCCATGGGCGTTGCCAGCGCCCTAAAGGGAATGGGCGAGGACAGCGTCGATGTCTTCGGCTTCGGGGCCGTGCCGCCTGAACTCGATATGATATGGGAAGGGCTAATTCGGGGATCCATCTTCCGCGATAGCCAGTCCAGCGGCCGCTATATCGCCGATGCCATCGTTCGCCATTCGCGAGGCGAGGAAATCGAAAAGCAGTATCCGCTCGACATGGTGATGGTATCCTCCCGCGAGGACGTGCTTACGAAAGTGCCCGAGGGAGCTCTCCGCCTAATGGAAAACTGGCCGGATATCGAGAAGGAACTCGCGAGTGACGGCTGAGTCGCATTCGTCTCAACCCTCCCTCGCCGCGGCGGGGGAGGCGCTCCTGTCGTTGCGTAACATCAAAAAATCCTTTGGCGGCGTGCAGGCGCTTCGCGGCGCCTCCATCGAAGTGGCGCGCGGAGAAGTGACGGCTCTCGTGGGCGACAACGGGGCCGGCAAGTCGACTCTCATCAAGGTCGTCATGGGCGTGCACACGCCGACTTCCGGCAGCATCGTCTTCGAGGGGCAGGAAATTAGCGTCCCTAATCCGGAGGCCGCCCGCGGCCGAGGTATCGAGGCGATTTATCAGGATCTGGCATTGGTCGGCACATTCGACCTCGCTCAGAACTTTTTTCTCGGGCGCGAGCGCATGAAGTCGTACCTGGGCGGACTCATCAGGGTGCAGGACAAGGCGGGCATGCGGAAGGAGGCTCTCGAGGTTCTAACGAAGCGGGTCGGAATTCGCATCGGCAATCCATACGCGAACGCCTACGTTATGTCGGGCGGGCAGCGGCAGGCGGTCGCCATCGGTAGAGCCATTCATACCGACGCTCGGCTGATAATCATGGACGAGCCGACCGCTTCGCTCGGCGTGGAGGAAACCGATCGGGTGCTGACGATTATCGAGCGTCTGCGCGACCAGGGTCTTACCGTGCTCATGGTCAGCCACAACCTCGAGCACGTATTCCGTTGCGCCGATTCCATCGCCGTCATGCATAGAGGCGAAGTCAATGCGCAGGTGCCCACCAACGCGGTCACCCGCCAGGATATCGTCGCGCGCATCATGGGTTCGCGCAGTGTTTCTTGAATACGCATAAGTCGCGCAGCCAGCCGCCCGATATCGCGGAAATCGGAAACAGTTCTCGATACTGAAGATCTGCGGCGGAGCTCCGAAGCACGGGACCCGGCGGCCCGAATCCACGCGGAATAGACTATTGCGCCTTGGAAGAGCGGATTCGGACCGACGCAGTTTGGCGAGGGGCGAACCGGGCGGAATCAAAACGCAATTCCGGTCGGACGAGAAGCGCGGCGAAAATCCATGATCCCGCGCATTATTCAAGCCGCCGACAATTTTGGAATTTCCATCCGCCTCCCAATCTATTTTTTCCTCGCGGCGCATTGGGGCCGTCGAGGTCGCCATGTCCGCGTTAGCCGAATGGGGCAACTGCGCATTATGGCGCGGAATCAGGGGGGATGCCGGCCGAAGCGTACGAATTTAATTCTGTTTCATCCGCTTGGGCAGACGTCTCTCGAAGCGATTCGCCTAAATCGCGAACGAATCGCGCTCGCTGGTTGAAAGCCGGGAAACGAGACCCGTTTCCCAATCCAGGTATCTTCGCGAAGCCCGCATGTCGCCATCGTGCCGGCCTCTTGCAAAGCTAGCCTCGTCGACCGCATCGGATGCCGGGATTTCGATTCCCTTTCGAATTGGCGCGCCGGCGGAGCGAAGCGCCTCGAAGCCGCCTCGCACAACCGCGTAATCGCGGCCGCCCAGCCTTGAAAACTCGCGCGCCGCCAATTCCGCCTGCGGTCCGTCGCCTCCTAAGATAAGCCATCGGCAGGACGTAGATAGCTCTCGAATCCTCGGCCGGCTGCACCACGCGGATCCCTCGACGCAGGACCGCGAAAATTGACCCGACGGACGAACGTCCAAAAGCCTGGCCGCACCCGAGCGAACTTCCGACAGGCAGCTCTCGGCATCCAGTTCGGCGCGATCGACGCTAGGAGGCTTCGGCTTTTCGGCCGCAGGCAAGCTCCGAATCTCGTCGTCGACAAAAGCCACTCGCGCATCATAGCCGAGAACGCGGAGCCAGAATGCCGCGACCGCGGCCCGCAGCCCCAGGCAATCGGCCAGCACCAGGCGAGATCGCATCACGCCTACGGCCAACTCTGTAGCTTGCAAGAGCTGGCCGGCTGCAAATGGTCTAAAGGCATCGAGCGGATCCAAAGCCGTTTCTTCCTCTGACCGGACGTCGAAAAAGTAGGTCGTGCGACTTGGACAGCGCCGGAGATTCTCCGCTGAATTCGCATCCGCTATTGCAATCTTGAACTTTGAAATGAACTCTTTGGCGCGGCTACGCGTCTTTTCGGCCTGGCGGCCGGACAAATGCGGCATGCTCTCGGCCATTGCCCCACTCTCCAGTTCGCGACCGGCAAGAGCCCAGCCCTGCGTGCCGTTTTCAAGCGCAACGACCTCGCAAGTCGGCGCGACCAAAGCCAGGCTGCACGCGCCGATTATGCCCCGTGTTCGCCCCGCGCATGTAAGAACTATTGGCGCGTCGGTTGCGAGCGTCGAAAGCCGGTGAAGAATTTCGCCCGTCGGCATGCATGTCGCTCCCGGCACGGTCTTTTTCGCGAACTCGGCGGCGGGTCGGCAGTCAAGCAAGGAAAAGTCCTTTCCCTGCCTTTGCCACTCGTAAAGTTCCAACGGCTCGATCGTCGGCGGTTCAAAGCGTTCATACGCGAGTTCGCCGAGCGTCTTGGAGGGAACGTGCACGCCCTCGTAAAGCGTAAGGCCGCATTGTTCCCAACCGGCGGTTCCGCCATCGACAACGGCGACGCTCGCATATCCCATGTCCTCGAGGATTTCGGCCGCGGCGAGCGCCGTCGCATCGCCGCCGTCGATAAGGAGCAGGGGAGCCGTTCGATTCGGAGCGAGTTCGCCGATGCGAGCTTCGAGAACGCTGTAGGGAAGCGATGCCGCGAACAAGGGATGCCCCTCCGAATGCGGACCCGACTCGCGCATGTCGAGAAAGCCGAGTTCCTCCCTGCCGCATACGAGCCTCTGCGCCGCTAGAGCTGAAATCTCCCGCGCCACGATCAGATTCCCGAAAGAATCGTCCGTTCGAATTCTCCAGGGCGAGTGGCCTTCATTGCGCCGATGCCGCCGACCCGGCATGCGCGGCTCGTCCCTTCGCGATTCATCCCTCGAACGACCGCAGAACTTGATCGCTGAACAGATCGTCGCTGTCGAACAAGGAACCCGCGAATGATTTCAATGTCTCCGCATCTTCGGCTTTCCTTGCCGCGAATTCGAAATTTGCCTGGGCCTTCGCGAGAATTTCCGAGCGCGGAAGCGGATCCTTCGCGCCGCCGCGCAATTGGCCCTGCCGCTCCTCGACAACGCGTCCGTCCCTAAGCTCCGCTCGAACATGACCGGTGTAGTTCCTAGGATATTCGTTGTCGGGATCGATTTCGTAGAAAACTTTTCCGGCGAGCGAAATCACATCCGGGTCGCGCACGGCTTCCACCGTGAATTGCGCCAGTCCAGCATCTCCGTAAACGAGACCGGCGGCGACGGCGTACGGCGAAGAGAACTTGGCGGCATAGGGAGCCGGCGGCGATTGCTTGAGCGAAAGCGGCTCCCAAAGACGATGAACCGTGCCCTCGCCGACTTCACAGGTAATTCTAACGATGTCCTTCGGAACGACGCCTCTGTTCCTGAGGCGCCTGGCGCAATCGATATAGGGCTGAGTCATCGTCCCGCATGCATATGGCTTGAATGCGACCCGGGCGCACTGCCATTCGGAATCCAGATCGGATGTCAGCGAGGCGAATTCTGGATTGATCGAAGGCGCGAACGCCGCGAACAGGCCGTGCGCGCCTTCGAAAACGGAGGCGGGCCCCCGGAAGCCCGCCGCGCCCATAGTCGCCGCTCGAATGCCCGACTGAGCCGCCCAGCCCGCGTGCATCCGCTTCGTCCAGCTGCCGTCGGCCAGGTATTCGATAATGCCCGCCGCCATTGATCCCGCAACTCCCAAGGAATCCCGAATTTGCGGAACGGTTTGGCCCGTTGCAGCCGCCACGCCGGCCGACGCCGCCATCGTTCCCAATACCGCGGTGGGGTGGAAGCCCGCCGTATGCATGCCCTTGCCGGCGACGATGCCAAGCCGGTTGGCGACTTCGATTCCGACGGCAAGGCCCTTCGCGACCGACTTCCTCGAAAGTCCGAATTGCTGGCCGACCGCTAAGAGCGCGGGAACGACCACCGCTCCGGAATGAACCGGGCAGCCCTCGAACGTATTGTCGAAATCTTCGCCGTGCGCGCAAGTGCCGTTTATCGCCGCCGCCCCGTAGGGGTCGACGCCGTCCGCCGCCCCCCAGACGGCGCATTCGCCTTTCGAATCGAAGGCCTTCCTTACCGCTCGGCAGTAGTCCGCGTGCTGCGCCGCGACCGCCAGAGCGACCGTATCAATGACCGTGTCTTCGACGGCCACGCGCGCCGAACCGGGAATGTCATCCGCCGACAGGGCGGCTATCCATTCGGCCAGGATATGCGAACGCGTCCGATTCTTCATTCAGCCTGCCCGCTCACTGACGGAATCGCCTCAATTCGAGAAGGTCGGGCGCCGACTCCAGACTTTCGCAGAATTCGAGGAAGCGGTCGCCGAGACCGCCGGGCCAGCCGCCCCGCGTCGCATTCGCGTGAAACTTGTCGACGATCTCCCGGAATTCCAGGGGCTCGCGCATGCCGCCGCGCATGTGCGGCTGCCGAAGTTCGATTATCTCGCCGGATTTCAACTCGACTCTCAAATGGCCGGAATAGTTGCTCGGATATTCGTTCTCGGGATCGATCCTGTAGGAAATTTTCGAGGCGAATTCGATGTAGCGCCGGTTGCGCGCCTTTTCGTCGCTGAACTGGGCGAGCCCCGCGTCGCCTTCGAAATACCCGAGCGCCATGCAGAACGGCATCGAGAACTTGGCGGCGTAGCCCGATGGCGGCCTATGCTTGCCAGCCAGAGGCTCCCACAGCCGGTGAACGAGGCCTTCGCCCGTATCGCAAACAATGCTTGCAACGGCATCCGGGTCGGGGACTTGCCGGGCGAGCCTGCGAGCGCAGTCGATATACGGGTGAATCATGGTACCGCAAGCGTACGGCTTAAACACGATTTTCGTCATGTACCAGTCGGTCCCGAGGGATTCGGCAAGGTGGCGATAATCGGGTCGCGCCGTAGGCGCGAACGTCTTGAAGAAATTATGCTGGCCGTCGAAAACGGTACGCGGCGCAAAAAAACCGGACGCTGCAATTCTCGCCGCCTTCAAGCCCGACTGCGCCGCCCATCCGGGATGAAGCCGCTTGGTCCAGGCCCCGTCCGTAAGATATTCGATGATTCCGGATGCGAAACTCGCCGCGATGCCAAAAGCGGCGGCCAGACGATCCCGGTCCAGCCCCAGCGCGACGCCGACTCCCGCGGCCGCTCCAAGGGCTCCGATCACGCCAACGGGATGAAATCCCGCGCGATGCATGTGACCGGCCGCGACATGGTTCAATCTGCAGACCGACTCGAGTCCGGCTACGATTCCCAGAATAGCCCTTTCGCCCGAAAGCCGCGAATGCTCCGCTTCCGCGAGCACCGCGGGGACCACCATCGCGCCGACGCGAATCGGCGCGCCTTCCAAAGTATCGTCGAAATCCTCGCCATGTATGGCCACGCCGTTGATCAGCGCCGCGTCGGCCGCGTTTCTTGCGCTCGCATGCCCGATAGCGGTGCAGGGACCTGGATCGCCGAAGGCGGAAAGAATTTGCCGCATATAGTCCTGATTGCGCGCGGCGATGCAAAGCCCCGCCGCGTCGACGAGGTTTTTCTTGGCGATGTGAACGGCTTTGTCGCTTAGCGCGTCGAATCCCAGCTGCGACAAAAAGCGCGCATACGTTTCGGATACCGTCTCGGGGAGCGCGGATGGTTCTTTCATTTTCCTGCCAAATCCTTGATTCTATATTCATACGCGCTTGTTATTGTTTCGACAATCGACATCCCGACATCCCCGGGCATCGGCAAATGGAGGCGAAATTGAACTCTTCGGACGAAACGAAAACCCTCGGCGGCAAAGTCGCGTTCATCACCGGGGCTTCGCGGCGCATCGGACGCGCAACCGCGCTGGGATTGGCAGGTCTCGGCGCCGAAATCGTCGTTACGGCGCGAATTGCGCGCGGCGAATTGGAGGGCGTAGCGGAGGAAGTTCGCGGGCTGGGTTCAAGGGCGACGGCGGCGCTCGGCGACGTAACTCGCGAATCCGACGTCAGCCGGATGGTCGCGGAGGCGATGGATGCGCATGGCCGCATCGACATTCTGATCAACAACGCGGCGATTCGGCGAGCATGCCCCTTGACCGAGATGTCCCTGGAGGAATGGCGGGAAATCAACGCGGTCGTGCTGGACGGAGCCTTTCTCATGTGCCGATCGATCATTCCCATCATGATCGAACAGGGCGGCGGCACGATCGTCAATGTCGGCGGCGTAAGCGGCCATATCGGCGCGAAGGAACGCGCCCACGTCGCGACCGCAAAAGCCGGACTGGCCGGTCTAACCAAGGCGATCGCAGTGGAGTTCGCGGACAAGGGCATTACGGCGAATTGCGTTGCTCCGGGAAAAATCGGCGGAAAGCGCTCGTCGACTTCGGGAGCGTCGCCGGAAATGAGCGTGCCGATTCTACTGGGCAGGCACGGCGAAATCGACGAGGCGTCCGGAATGATCGTCTCCATGTGCTTGCCCCACGCCCGCTTTATGACCGGGCAAACAGTGCACGTATCCGGCGGCCTCTACATGCCTTAGACCTTGCCGCCGATGCCGACAAAAGATTCATGAATTGGAGCGATTGAAGCCATTCGGCCGACGACTCCAACGAGCGGAATTCGCATTCAAGCCCTCGGCGGCCTCTTGAAGGCGGCAATCCGCGATGTTCGGGCCGTAGCGCGCTGGAACGGCCAGCGCGCGCTCCGCTCGCGCCGAACACGACTCCGATCCTCGCCTCTGCGACGGTTGCAGGCCGCCGGCGCGTCCTACTCCGCCCATGACCATTGCCTGGACCGGCTGTCGCATATGCGAGGCCCCGAGGCGGCGGCCGTTGTCAACGAGAGCATGAATTAGCGGCCGTTTTTCCGTCCGGCGTCGATTAGACTCGCGCATTCGCGCGACGGCGACGGCTCCTAGAGACATCCTCAGCCGGGCTGCCAAAGCTTCCTTAGCTCACCCGCGTCGGAAAGCGATTCGATCTCCCGAACCGCCGTGACTAGTCTCGCGGCTTTGGCGCGTCCCAATCGCGCCGAAATCAGATCCAGCGCCTTCGATTCGACCTGGTCTTCGCTCATCGGATTGTCCGGCGTTCCGAGCACCGCTCTCGTTCGCTTGGCAAGCTTCCGTCCGCCCAACGTCTCTATCTCGACTATTGCTTGGCGCGCCGGCCTAGCTTCAGTCAGGGCTCTGCTGGGAACGAGTTCGATTAGTCGGCGGATTGCGAGAACTTTGTCATCATTCATGCGCGCATGGTCGCGAATCGATGAATTCGAGAGTCCGCCGTCGGCAAGGGCGAGAGCCACCAGATGCTGTACGCAAACCTCCGGCATTTCGCTGCCGTCCACGATCTCGATCCTGTCGTCCGGCATGATCACCCGAACGCGCAACAGGTCCGGCGCGCATAAACGCTCCGTTTCGAGCAAAGACACCGTCGAGTCCAGAACGGCCTGAATAGGCGATCCGACTCCCCACTTCTTGATGGATGCCGACATGATCTCGAACCTTGTCCCCAGCCCCTCGCTCAGCGCCTCTGGACGCGCGTTCTCCGCGAATGCGGCCAGATAGGAGTGCCGGCCGGTAAGCGACTCGGAAACGCCGCTCGCTCCGCCGCCCACGAACAGCGCCGCGAATACGCCGTTGCGGGCGCCCATGCCGCCGAAGTCGAACGCCTTCTCCACATGGTCGGAGTCCCTTTCCCAGTACGGTAGTCCGGAAGCCTGCTGGGTCGCGTACGAAAGCAGACTTTCGCATTGCGCTTCGTCGAGGCCCGCCAGTGCGCCCGCGGAAGCCGAGGCGCCGAAATTCGCGCCGAGGCAATGCGTGGAGTGGGTGCCGCTCCGGGGGTCCGTAAAGCCCAGCGCCATCGTGAACCTGGCGCCGACGTCGTAGCCCGCGGCGATCGCCCGCAGAAACCGCTCGCCGCTCGCGGAACGAAGCTGCGCAACCGAAAGAGCCGCGGGAACGACGGCGCATCCCGGGTGAAACCTGCCGCCCAGATGCGAGTCGTCGGTCTCGTCGCCATGCGCGGACATCGCGCCGGCGAATGCCGCGGTGACGGCATCCGTCGCGACATTTGTGCCGGGAATGCCCGCCTGCGGCGCGCCCCCGTTGTCTACGGCGAACGCGATCGCCTGCCGCCCCGCCCTTAGCTTCGTCCCGTCGATCATCGCCGCCAGCGTGTCGAGCAGATGAAGGCGCGACTTCAACGCGACTTCAGGAGGAAGCGATGTCGCGCCGGCGCGCGCGATATACTCCGCTACCAGCTTGGTTGGGCTTTTTTCGCTCATTGCATGACCTCCGCGACCCGGCCGCTTGCTAACGGCCGGAGGTTCGCCGGCGATCCCGGCCGCCAATGCAGGTTGAATTCTCCGCTTCGTTATGCGATGCGGGATTTATTCTCAATCTATAGTCAAGAGTCGAACGGCAATCGGCTCGAATAAACCGGAGGAGTATCGTCATGAACAATTGCCTAAAGAGCTTTTTAGGAGCCGCATTGGTGGCGAGCGCGGCCGCGACGGCGCCGGTCGCCGTCCAGGCGCAGTCCTACCCCCACGATTCGGTTACTCTCGTAACCCACTCGAGGTCGGGCGGAGGCACCGACGTTTTCCTGCGTGAAATGGTCAAGTATCTAGGCGGCTACATCGGCGCCAACCTGATCGTCGAGAACGTGCGTGGAGGCTCCGGCGCCAAGGCGATGGCGAAGCTGGCGAATTCGCCGGCCGACGGATCGATCTTCTACGGAACCACGCCGACCTTCATCAATACTTCGCTTCTCGCCAAGCCGGAATACACGTACCAGGACTTGATGGGCGTCGTGAACGTGTTTCTGGATCCCCAGATCGTCTACGTGCGCGCCGACAGCCCCTACGCGGATCTGAATGCGGTGGTCGAAGACGCCCTGGCCGATCCCGGCTCGGTGATCTTCGGCGTGACCACTCCCGGCTCGCTCGACAGGCAAGTCATGGAGAAGTTCAAAGCCCTCACCGGCGTCACCTCCCCGGTCGTTACGCACGACGGCGGCGGCGAATTGCTAATCAGCGTTCTCAACGGAACGGTTTCGCTCGGAATCGGCGAAATCCAAGAGCTGGCGGCTCAGCTGGAAGCCGGCGAAGTGCGCCTGCTGACGACATACACGCTTGAGCGGCTAGACGATTTTTCCGACGTTCCGACTGCTAGAGAGCAGGGAATCGATCTCGTCATCAACAAGTTTCGGGGAATTGCCGGACCGGCCGGACTTCCGGACGACATCGTGAGCGCATGGGAGAATGCAATCCAGGCCGTGCTCGAAGATTCGGAGTTCAAGTCGTGGTACGAAGCGCAGAGCCTGGTGCCATTCTACATGGGCAGCGCCGACTACGACGAGTTTCTTGGAGACTTCGCGATGCAGCAGCAGGAGTTTTTCAAAGAGTTCGGCATCGTCGACGACTGACGTGAATCCCGCTCGCGAGCCGTGCGCATGCTGAGACTCCTGGACAAGGATTTCTGGGTCGGGCTGAGCATGCTGCTCGCGGCGTCGATTTACTGGATCGAAGCCGACAAAATCCGGATCAGCCCGCTTGACGGCCCGGTCAACGCGGCGGGGCTGCCCAAGTCTCTTGCGTACGCCCTCGGCGGGCTGGCCCTAATTCTGGTTTTTCGCAGCGCGGCAAGCGCCGCGCTGCAGTACCGCTCCGGCGTTCAGGCACTGGCGCCCGACGTTCCGGCGGGCGAGCGAATGAAGCCGCATTTGCGCGCGGCGGGCATGCTCGCGATAGGAATCGGGTATCTCTTAACCGTGTCGTGGCTTGGATACATCGCGACAATCATTGCGCTCCTGCTGGCGGTTTCCGTCTACAACGGCGCCCGTCTCAATCTTCGCGCGATCGCATTCGCGGTTTGCGGAGGCGTGTTTTTCCACATTTTTTTCGTGGAGTTTCTCGGCATTCCGCTGCCGGCAGGCGCAATTCTAGAGCCCTTGCTTGGCTAGGGCGGCGAATTAATGGAAGCTTTCGGCTATGCCTGGTCCGCCTTGACGACGACGCCCGCCGCGTTCGCCGCGGTTGGCGGGGTCGTTTGGGGGATACTCGGCGGCGCGCTGCCCGGAATTTCGCCGTCCATCACAATGGCCCTGCTGCTTCCGTTCACCTATACGATGGATCCGATACCGGCCATCGTCCTGCTCGCGTCGACCTACGTGGGGGCCGAGTACGGCGGCTCGATTCCGGCGATCCTGATCCGCACGCCCGGAACAAACGCGGCGGCGGCGACCGCGATCGACGGCTATGAAATGCAGAAGCAGGGCCGCGGCGGGGAAGCTCTGGGGATTTCGCTGGTCTCGGGCGTCTTCGGCGGGCTGATCGGGCTGTTTTGCCTGATCGTCCTAACGGAACCGCTAGCCAGCGTCGCGCTATACTTCACGCCGCCCGCGTACTTTTCACTGGGCGTTCTGGGCCTTAGCGTCATCGCCTCGCTCTCCGCGGGATCGCTTATCAAGGGCCTAATGGCGGGAATCGTCGGGCTCATGATTGCCACCGTCGGAATCGATCCGGTTTCGGGCGTAAGCCGATTTACCTATGGAGCCCCGGAGCTGCTCGGCGGCATACCGTTCATTCTCATCATGGTCGGCGTTTTCGCCGTGTCCGAACTGCTGGTCCAGGCGGGCCGGCCGGAAGCGAAGACCTCGCAAAAACGGCAGATGACGATACGCCTACCGAGCTGGGCCATGCTCAAGCGCCTTCGCAAGCCTCAACTGATCGGCTCGGGGATCGGCCTTTTCGAAGGCTGCATGCCGGGAGCTGGCGGTTCTATCGCCGCCTTCATGGCATACAACGAAGCTCGCCGCTGGTCCAAGCACCCGGAGGAGTTCGGCAAGGGATCTCCGGAAGCGATCGCGGCGCCGGAAAGCGCGAACAACACGGTAGCGGGAACTGCGCTGGTTCCCATGCTTTCCTTCGGCATCCCCGGCTCCAACTCGACCGCTATCCTGCTGGGCGGCCTTTTGATTCACGGGCTCCAGCCTGGACCGCTCCTATTCCAGAGGCACCCGGATGTCATCTACGGGCTCTATTCGGGCCTGCTAGTAGCCAATCTCTCTCTTTTCGTACTCGGCATCCTGATCATCACGCCCGCCGTCTGGCTCGTAAACCGCCCGAGGCCGTACCTGATGGCGGGAATCTTCGCCCTGATCTTTTCCGGAATCTATTCGATCGACAACACGCTTTTCGACCTCTATCTCGTGTTGCTGGCGGGCCTGGGCGGCTACATTATGCGGCTGCTCGGCTTCCCGTTTCTGCCTCTCGTTCTGGGACTGGTGCTCGGATACCTTATCGAGGCGAACTACCGGCGGTCGCTGCTTCTAACCGGCGGCGAGCACCGGGTCTTCATCGAGGATCCGATTTCCCTCGGCCTTCTCCTGACCGCCTTTCTGTTCGTCGTAGGATCCGGGCTGCGCGATTTAAGGGATGCGCGAAGGAAAATGCGGGAGCCGGGCGGGAAATCGTGATCCTGCATAGAATTCGGCCTCAGAAGCCAGGAGAGCGGCTCGCCCGCGAAGACCAGCTCGCTTGGAAGATCGCCTGCATGGCCGCCGACCGCGTCGAAACCGACCCTGCGGCCGGCGAGATGGCCGCCTTGCGAATCATCGACGACTGGGCGGTCTCGATCGCCGCGCTCGACCGCCCTTCCGTATCCGCCGCCAGAGGCGCTGCGCTCGCGTCCGGGCGCGCGAACGGGGCTAGCCTAATCGGCCTTGGCGGAAATAGGCGCGTGGATGCGTATTGGGCCGGCTACGCCAATGCGACGGCCATCCGCGAACTCGACTACAACGACAGCTTCTTCGCCGCCGATTCGAGCCATCCCGGGGACGTGATCGGACCCTTGGCCGCGGTCGCGGAAGCGCGCGGCGCGACCGGAACAGCGCTGATAAAAGGGATTGCGACAGCCTACGAAACGCAAATCGGCCTAGTAAAGGGCATAGCGCTCAATCGGCATAGAATAGACCATGTCGCTCATTTGGGACCCGCCGTCGCCGCCGGGCTGGGAGCGATGCTGGATCTGGAGCCCGCCGTCCTCTATCATGCGATCAACCTCGCAGCGCAGCTTTCGGTTTCGACTCGCCAAACCCGCAAGGGAACCATTTCATCGTACAAGGCCAACGCGCCCGGGCATATAGGCCAGATCGCGATGCTAGCGGTCGACCGCGCGATGCGCGGAGAAACGAGCCCGTCTCCCGTTTACGAGGGAGACTACGGACTTATGGCAATTCTGCTGGGCGGTTCCGACAGCGAGTGCGCGATTCCGCTTCCTTCGCCGGGAGAGCCTCCGGTCGCGATTCTGGAATCCTATCCCAAGGAGTACTCCGCCGGCTATCACGGCCAGGCCCTGATCGACCTGGCGCTCAGAATGCGGAACAGAATTTCCGAACACGGGCGCATAAGCGATATCGCGATATATACCAAGGAGCTTACGCACATCGTAATGGGAACCGGAGCCGGGGATCCCGAGAAATGGGATCCTTCGGCCACCCGGGAGACGCTCGACCACTCCGCGATGTATATCTTCGCGGTCGCGCTGCAGGACGGGACGTGGGATCACGAATCGAGCTACGCGCCGGAACGGGCCGCCCGGCCGGATACGGTCGAGCTTTGGAGAAAGACTCGGACGGTCGCCGACCCTTTCTGGACCCGCGAATTCCTGGATCCCGAACCTCTCGACAAGGCGCACGGAGCGAGAATAGTCGTAACCTACGACGACGGTTCGATGATCGAAGGCGAATTGAGAGTTGCAAACGCGCATCCCCGCGGGGCGAATCCCTGGGGCGCCGAGGACTATTGCCGAAAATTCCTCAAACTGGCGGAGGGAAGAGTGGCGCCGGCGGAGGCGTCGCGCTTCCTCGAAGCAGCCCTGGCGCTTCCGGGAGCGGCTGGGTCCAAGCCGGTAGATCTCTCCATCGAGGCGCGAACCGCTAATCCGGGCGGAACCGGCGAAGGGCTGTTCGCCTAGGGCCAGGCCGCTCGTTCCATGGCTGGATACCTGAATGGAGCCAAGCAAGATTCCGGACAAGATCGATGTGCTCGTGGTCGGCGGAGGCAACGCGGCCCTGTGCGCCGCCATCTCGGCCCGCGAGAAGGGAGCGGAGGTCCTTGTTCTCGAGGCCGCGCCGAAATCCTTCCGCGGCGGAAACAGCCGGCATACGAGAAATTTCAGGTGCATGCATTCCGGGCCGCTCGGCGCGCTGACGGACAGCTACGGCGAAACGGAATATTTAGAGGATTTGCTGAAGGTAACGGAAGGACGCACCGATAGGGAACTCGCGGAAATCGCCATACGGTCCTCGGAGTCTTGCTATGGATGGATGCGGGAGCGCGGCGTCCGATTCCAGCCGGCGCTATCGGGAACGCTTTCCCTTTCCCGTACGAACGCATTCTTTCTCGGCGGCGGGAAGGCACTTCTGAACGCCTACTATAGAAAGGCGGCCTCGGCGGGAGTTAGGATTTCGTACGGATCTCCGGTTTCGCATCTGGAATTGAAAGGCGACCGAATAGTCGGCGCGGACGCGACGATAGACGGCGAGACCGCGCGGATTGCTCCTCGGGCCGTCGTCGCGGCTTCGGGAGGGTTTCAAGCCGACCTGGAATGGCTGGCGAAGGCCTGGGGGCCGGCGGCCCGAAATTTTCTCATTCGAGGCACGCGATACAATCGCGGGGCGGTGCTTCGAGACCTGCTCGACCAGGGAGTAGAATCCGTCGGCGACCCAACGCAGTGCCACGCCGTCGCCATCGACGGCCGAGCGCCCAAATTCGACGGGGGAATCGTTACCCGGCTGGACTGCGTTCCGTTTTCCGTCGTCGTCAACAAGCTCGGACGGCGTTTCTACGACGAAGGCGAGGATTTGTGGCCGAAGCGATATGCAATCTGGGGACGGCTTGTCGCGTCTCAGCCCGACCAGATAGCCTATTCCATTTTCGATTCAAGCGGCGTAGATCTATTCATGCCGTCGCTGTATCCCCCGACAAGAGCCGAATCCATTGAAGAACTTGCCGGCAAGCTCGGATTGCCGGCTGCCATCCTGGCCTCGACAGTATCGGAATTCAACGCTTCCTGCCGGCCGGGCGCGTTCAATCCGACAGAACTTGACGGCTTGGCGACAGAGGGACTCAGCCCGCCGAAAACCAACTGGGCGCGTCCGATTTCGCGGCCGCCCTTCTACGGATACGCGCTTCGGCCCGGCGTGACGTTCACATATCTGGGCTTGCGCGTCGACCGCGGCGCCCGCGCGCGAACGAGCCGGGGACCGGTGGAGAACCTCTGGGCCGCAGGCGAAATCATGGCGGGCTCGATACTGGGCAAGGGCTATCTGGCAGGATTCGGCATGACGATCGGAACAGTTTTCGGGCGCATAGCGGGACGGGAGGCCGCCGAACATGCCGGATGAGAGCATTGCCGAGGCCCGTAGGCAATCGGAAATCTGCAACGCGTGCCGATACTGCGAAGGCTACTGTTCCGTTTTCCCCGCGATGCACAGCCTTCGCGCCTTTTCCGACGGCAATATCGCTCGCCTCGCCAACCTGTGCCACAATTGCCGCGGGTGCTATTACGCCTGCCAGTTTACCGCGCCCCACGAATTCGACATGAACCTGCCGAAGGCGCTTGCGGACGTTCAAGTTGCCAGCTGGAAGAGATATGCCTGGCCGTCGCAGGCCGCAAAAATATTCGATCGCGCCGGGGTGGCGATAGCGACCGCGCTCGCATTGTCGATCGCGGGACTGTTCTGGCTGGCGGCGGCCGTTCGACCGGAGGCGGGACAGGGATTCTACGCTTACATGTCCCATGAAATCATGCTGAGCGTGTTCATTCCCGCATTTCTCGCGCCATTGGTTTCCCTGGCAGTATCTCTGCGACGATTTTGGCGGGACACGAGCCGCCGCGCTCCGACATTGCGAGGAATTGCTTCCGCGCTTCGCTCCGCGGGTCGAATGAGCAACCTTTCGGGAGGACACGGGGACGGGTGCAATTTCGAAGACGAAGATCGCTATTCGAACGTTAGGCGGCATCTCCACCAATTCGCGCTGTTCGGATTTCTGCTTTGCTTCGCGTCCACCTGCTCGGGAACGGCGCTTCACTATGCGTTCGGAATCGAGGCCCCGTACGGACCCTTCAGCCTGCCGAAGATTCTCGGCGTACCCGGAGGCTTGCTGCTCTGCGCCGGATCGCTAGGCCTCGCCTACCTGAAGACCAAAGCCGACCCGAACCTCGGCGCAACAAATTTGTGGGGCGGCGAAATGGCGTTTGTTTTGCTGCTGTTCGCCGTCAGCCTGTCCGGGCTCGTTCTTTTTGCAGCAACGGGAACGTCGGCGGTTTCCTGGCTGCTGCCGCTGCATCTTGGCTTCGTTCTCGCATTCTTTTTGACCACCCCCTATTCCAAGATGGCGCACGGCTTCTACCGTCTGGCCGCGCTTGCGCAGGACGCGGAGATCCGCATCTCCGGTGATCCGCTGACGACTACTCCTTCTGCGCAATTCGGCTCGAATTCCGAAGATAATTCCGCAAGCGGAAAGTAGTATTGCATCGGCGACCGACGCGTCTCGGGATTTTGAATCGCGGCGCAGTTGCTCAGGCGACGCTTCATTCCGATATCTCGATGCCGACATCGCGTCGCAAGGCGCGCAGATTTGCGCGGAGGCGCCAAAGCTGCGAGAATCGCGCGCACGGAGTAGCTTAATGATCAGGCGGCGATTGCAGCGCAAAAAGCGCGGGATTCCGGCGATTCGCCGCGCTTCAGAATAACCGCCGGCAATTCTTGCCGAGTCCCTTGGAAAGAGGCGAGCGAGCGATTCCTCGACGGCGCGGAGGCGGCTCCAAGGTAGTCCGGAAAAATTATCCTGCATGTCCATGAGTTCCGGTTTCTCGGCATTCTCGACCGGAGCGCGGACGGAAGCGTCATTGGAGAGCTTGGCGACCCCGCGCCGGTTCGCTGCGACGAGAGCGGCATGCTCGAACACGGTTGCGCCGCGAAACCGAGCGCTTGTTCGGAATTGGGCCGGCCGGACTCCGTTTGAATATCTTGATCGCCGCGCTTAAACTCGGCCTTCATGACTGGAAGCGTTGCAATAATCACCGGCGGTTTGAGCGGGATCGGCCTAGCGGCCGCGGAAGAATTGATACGACGCGGCCACAAGGTTGCCGCCGGATCTCGGTCGGGAGGCGGAGGCAAGCTCAAGAACGATGCAATGGCGATTCTCGGCGAGCACGGATTTGCCTCCGAATTGGATGTAAGAAGCCAGATTTCGATCGACGATTTCGTTGCCTTGACCCGCGAGCGACTTGGCACGCCGTTAATTCTTGTGAACGCCGCAGGAATATTTCGCGAGGGATTCCTTTCAGACCATTCCGACTCAGCCTGGAATGATCAAATCGATATAAATCTTAGCGGACCGTTTCGCATGATTCGATCAGTCTTTCCTTTCATGATCAGAGCCGGGTTCGGCCGAATCGTAAACGTCGCTTCCACGGCGGCGCGGCGAGGCGCCTCCGGCTACGCCGGCTATTGCGCATCCAAAGCCGGGCTTGTCGGCCTCAGTCTCGCGACGAGCCAGGAAGGTGCGCCGCACAATGTTGCCTGCATCTCGATCAGCCCTACCTGGGTCGAAACGCCGATGATGGAAGCCGCAGTGAAGCGAATGGCAAAGGCCGGCGGCAAAAGTTCTGAGGAAGCGCGAGCCGACATCCATAACTCAAATCCTCAGAATCGAATCGTGCAGCCGAACGAAATCGCGTCGATAATTGGATACTTTTGCTCCGAGGCGCCGCCGTCGCTTACTAATGTCGACATCCAGGTCAATGCCGCTGCGGATTGGTAGCCCGATAAGACCCTCGGCGAATCTAGTTGTCGCCGCGACCATCAAATGCCTAAAATCGTGCCGAATCCCTGCTTGCGCCGACGCGGAGGTCAACTTCGCGCCGAGTGGAACAGTCCGTTCACCAACACCAATGTCGAAAGCTATGCGACAACTCGTCCGCTGTATCATTCACTCGGAAATTCACTTTGCCGAAGGAGCCCGCGTACGAAATCATCCCGCTTGAATTCTGAAAAGTCCCCTGTTCGGATTGAAATGCGATGCGGGTCATAGCGCCAGCCGAGGCTGAGAAGCGACATTGCCGAAAACGAGTACAACATCGAAAATTTTTCCTCTGCACGACCAGACCGGCTAAAGACCCGGTTGATGGAGGCAGAACCCGATGCAAAAGGACAGCCCTGCGAATCAGCTGGAGCGGATGGCGATTGTTTTCGCCGTGTCGCTAAAAACAGCAAAAATCTTTTGGGAATCGAAATTGGAAGAGTTTGCGCATAGGATAAATGGCGAAATTCTTCCGAACTCGTGCTGCGGCCTCGTCAGGGAATTTCCCTGATCGTTTCCGCGGCGGCGCTCACGCTAGTGATCGGCCCGACGAACACGGGCAACGAGGAAAATAATCGAGTTTTCCAAGCCATGATTGAGGCCGCGCGCACTATGCCGGGAACCCGGCGGTTGAAGCGGAGTAATTCGGACGGCACGGCATCCGAAAACGAAATGCGGCTGACATCATTTCGCCGAGCGCAAATGCCGATTCAAGCGCATTGTCGACTCGCTTTCCACTGCTGCGGCTAGTTTCCGTTCCTCGGAATTTCGTGATGCCACTCGACAGAATGGAATTGCTCCTCGCCGGCCCAGCAATCGACCTTTGCATCCAGCAGAAATGTGTCTTTTGTCGCGGACATCTTCGCGGCGGTTTTGATCCGGACTTCCCAATCTCCTCGTCTCATAACGCTCTCCTGGTCCATGGTTGCGCAAGCGCTAAGCGGATCGTCGCTGCGAATGCTGTAAATCCGGTCCATAATGTCACCGAGCTCCGTTCCGGTTTCGTCCAGCCGCACCCGCCCGCTCGGTCCGAATACCCCGCCATCGATATAGAACCTGGCGACGTGTTCCCCGGTGGCGAGATCGATATTGTTTGAACGTTCCAATGAACCCTCCCGCACCGGTGTAACCGCCGGTTTCCTACCGGGCTTTTTAGGTACCGGCAGCTGGCGAGAAGCTTCGTCGGTTCTTGCGCGAACCGGCAGCGACAAGCTGGAAACGCCCGGCGCGATTCGCAGCGTCGCGGGGTCGGGAGACGGCCACAGGATCGGCCAGTAGGCCGTTGCGATCTGAAGCGTCAGCCTGTGCCCGACGGCTAATCTGTAGCCGATCCCGTGCAGCGGAATCGAAACCGTCATCTCTTCGCCGGGAACTGTCGGAGCGGGTTCGGCATCGGAATTTCGATGCGTAAGATTGCAAAATCCTCTTGATATCAGATTCTGAGCGCCGTCGGGGGCTTCATCGACCAGGAGAGCGGCAACGAATCCCTGGCTCCGATCAACCCTTAGCGTCAGACTTATCGAAGACTGTCCCAGAATATCGAGAGGCGCCTTCAATGCCGGTCCCTTGAAACTCAGCGCTCCGGCGGCATCGATCCGGCAGTCGGTCGGCATGTCGCCGGGAATGGCGAACGAGCACATGTCGCCCCCGGCCGATCCGAACACCTGAGGCGAGCAAATTGACATTTCGGCGCCGCGCTCCGGACTCTCTCCAAGCACCCCGGCATTGAGCCAGAACCGCTCGTAAGTCACATTGGCCGAGGGCCAGGTCGTCTCTTCGACCCATCGTCCCGAACTTTCCGTGCGAGTTGCGGAAGGGCGTTCGGAGTCCTGCAGCCAAAATCTGAGTCTCGGTTCGTCCATCAGGCCGATATCCTCGCATTTCAAATAGTGGTCCCAGAATTTGATGAGCTCGGCAACGAAATCGACCTTCGGCTCCGGGATTCCCTCGTGCGGATAGAGATGCGCCCATGGTCCCATTAGGATCTTGACGGGCCCTTTCAGGTTTTCGGCGATTCTGAATGGAGTATCTCGGAACAAGTCCGCCCATCCGCCGAAGAAATACACGGGAATTTCCACATCGTCGTAGTTTTCCGAAATCGAACCGCGCCGCCAATTGCCGTCGCGCGTCTGGTGCTCAAGCCACTGTGCCGGCCAGTAGGTCATCGCGTCCAGCCGCTCTTTCCACATTCCGCGCCAGCGGTCCTTACCGACGATTTCGGGATCGGGCGGCAGGGCGTTCAATAGTTGCATGACCGACCCCCACCAGAAATTGTCTCCGGCCAGAACGCCTCCATAGTAATGCACGTCTTCTAGCCAGCGATCATCGGTTCCCATGACCGGCGCGATCGCCTTCAATGCCGGAGGGCGCTTCGCGGCGACCTGGAACGACGTGTACGCGCCCCACGATTTTCCGAACATTCCTACGCTACCGTCGCACCATGGCTGCTTGGCGATCCAGGCGATCACGTCGACTCCATCTTGCGTTTCCTGTTCGGTGTACTCGTCCGGCATGGTGCCGTCGCTGTCCCCGGACCCGCGCATATCGACGCGAATCGCGGCGTACCCCGCCTCGGCGAAGCGAGGATGCTTGCTTTCATCGCGCATGCGCGTACGATCGCGGCGGCGGTACGGAATATATTCGAGGATCGCGGGCACCGGCGCGTCGCGCGCTCCTTCCGGCAACCACGCGCGCGCCGCAAGGCGGGATCCGTCAGGCATTGGAATCCATACGGTTTCGATGACTTCGGTCATTGGACGGTCTCCTTTTCGGGCGGCGAAGCGCCGGGAGCGAGCGGAAAATGGCATGCCACCGGGCCATTCCGGTCCTCTTCGCACGGCCTCTTTCGCGCAGCGGTCCCTACCCCGCGGGCAGCGCGCATGGAATTCGCAGCCGGCCGGGCCAGCAGCGACGGCACTTCGGCAGGAAGTGAAATCCGCGCCTATTTCTTTTCCGGGTCTGGCTCCGCGGCGGCAAGCGGCGCCGCCGATTAGGGGTGCTTCAGCGCTTGGAATACCTCCTCGGTCGAACCGGTTTCGACAAAACGACAACGATACATGACCGCCATGCGGTCGGCAACAGCGCATGCGAAATTGAGCGCATCCCAAACTTGTTGAAAGGCGACGTAGGAACGCCTTCCTAGAGAAGACCGCCTTAATATGGGCTGGAAGGTCGAAAAGTTGCGGATAGCGCAATCAACCATTTTGGGCTACGCCACGCCGAGCGAGCAAGTCGCAGTCGTGCAATCGGTAGAAGTTCTCGTATGAACAAGTAAAAGGATGAATCATCGGGAACTAATCGCTTTCGCCGTTGAGCAGAGCAAATAGGAGCGCCTCCGGCGGACATTTGCCGGTGTCGCCTAGTCGGAGGCCGAAACTATTCCAGAACCGGAAAGCCCGTCTTCCTAGTGCGCGTTATCGGCGCCACCAACGATGTCGGCGAATTCGCGATCGTCGTCGAGATTAAGTTGGAATCAATACAAGCCAGCAAGGTATCTCGGGAGCCGTCCCGCGCATGCTCTGCGAAATTCCCGTCGAAGCGGCGGTGCCAAGGAACGGGACTCTTGAGTGTTGAACGCAGAAAAAACACGAGGCGGGAACGCAGGAAAATCGGCATCCGCCGAATTCCTGCCGCTTCCGCCGAGAATCCGCCCGCGACCGTGACGCGACTAGCTACGCATTCCTTTCCAGAACTCGAATTCCAAGTTCTCGCAGAGCTTCATTGGCGGGCTCCGATGGCGCGCCCAGCATCAGTTCTTCGGCGCGCTGATTTAGCGGAAACATAGTAACCTCCCGAATATTGTCCGCGCCTGCCAGCAGCATGACGATTCGATCGATCCCGGGAGCTATTCCAGCATGCGGTGGCGCGCCGAAATTCAGGGCGGTGACCATGCCGCCGAAATTCGCATCGACAAAGTTCCGGTCATGCCCGGCCAATTCAAATGCCTTGTACATGACTTCCGGGTCGTGGTTCCTAACCGCTCCGGACGAAAGTTCAACGCCGTTGCAGACGATATCGTATTGGTAGCCAAGAATCTCGAGCGGCGCGTCGGCTTCCAAAGCCGACAGGCCGCCTTGGGGCATGGAAAAGGGATTGTGCGAAAACTGCAGCTGCCCGGTTTCCTCGTCTCGTTCGTACATCGGAAAATCCGTGATCCAGCAGAATTCGAACCGGTCGCGGCTCGCTAGATCGAGTTCAGCGCCGATCTGATCGCGCGCCTTCGCAGCTACGGCTTCGAACGCTGAAGGGCGCCCGCCAAGGAAAAACGCGGCATCTCCGGCTCCGAGACCCAGCTGCCGCCTAATTTCCTCCGTTCGCCGAGGTCCGATATTCTTCGCCAGCGGCCCGGCGCCGGCGGCATCGCCCCCCTCGTCTCGCCAAAAGATATAGCCCATGCCGGGAAGCCCTTCGCGCTGCGCAAAGGAATTCATCCGGTCGCAGAACGATCTGCTGCCGCCTCCCGGCGCTGGAATCGCTCTAACTTCGTGGCCTTCGTTTTCCAGCAGCGAAGCGAAAATGCGGAATCCCGAATCCTTGAAATGCTCTGAAACGATCTGCATCCTTACGGGGTTGCGAAGGTCGGGCTTGTCGGTGCCGTACCATAGCATGGAATCCCGGTAGCTAATTCGCGGAAATCGTTCGGAAACCGGCTTTCCGTCGCCGAATTCCTCGAACAAGCCTCTCATTACCGGCTCAATGACCTGGAATACATCCTCCTGCGTCGCAAAGCTCATTTCTACATCGAGTTGATAGAATTCGCCCGGCGACCTGTCCGCGCGAGGGTCCTCGTCCCTGAAGCAGGGGGCAATCTGGAAATACTTGTCGAATCCCGCGATCATCGCAAGCTGCTTGTACTGCTGAGGCGCCTGCGGCAGCGCGTAGAATTTGCCTGGATGCAATCTGGACGGCACAAGGAAATCGCGCGCTCCTTCCGGCGACGAGGCCGTCAGAATAGGCGTCTGGAATTCGGTGAATCCCCGTTTGCTCATTCTCTCTCGAATTGATGCCACGATCTTGGAGCGAAGCATGATGTTCCCGCGCACCGCGTCGCGCCGCAAATCGATGTACCGGTACTTCAAGCGGGTTTCCTCGGGATATTCCTGATCGCCGAAAACGGGAAGCGGCAGTTCCCGAGCTCGGCCCAGCACTTCCAGCTCCCGAATGAAGACTTCGACTTCCCCCGTCGGAATCTTCTCGTTAACCAACTCCCGGTCCCGGAGCTTGACCTCTCCGTCCACGCGAATCACCCATTCCGAACGAACTTTCTCCAATTCCGAAAAAGCTCCGCTGTCGGGGTCGGCCAGTATCTGGGTTACGCCGTAATGATCGCGGAGGTCGATGAACAGAACGCCGCCGTGGTCGCGTATCCTGTGCACCCATCCCGACAAACGAACGACCTGACCCACCTGGTCGGAGCGCAGTTCTGAACAATTATGGGACCGGTATGCGTGCATGGCGATGCGCTTTCAAATTTGAGCGGCGGGGGTGCGGCGATTGACACGCCGCTTGCCCGAAAGTCAAGCGGCTCTCATGAATCGACAACGAGCGCTCCCATACCATATGAACCGGTCGGAAAAACAGCCCGGCATCGGAGATTCGAGGTATTTTTCGTTCCCCGCTCCGGATTGTCGGCTATTTCTTAAGTTGCTTTCGTCGCGCTTCAAGCCCGTGCGCCGACCGATTCGCAGCCTATCCGCAACAATGCGGCCCGAGAATTCGCCAAATCGAATGCATTTTCGAAAAAATTTGACAATTCCTACTTGGAATCGGCGGTCGTAGATTTTATTTTCCCGCACTCGATTCGCTAAAGTTTCCGCAAAACGGGATCTGCGGATTCTGGCGCAGCCGTCCTAGTACCGATTGGGCTAAAAAAGACCGGAGGAGGATTAAATGTGGCAGCGCTTGCTAACAACCATGTTACGCCAATTCTTTGCCGTGGGCCGACTAGACGTGCGCATGCCCAACGGCGAAATGCAATCTTTCGGGGAAGGGCAGGTAGATTCAGTCTCCATTGCGATCAAAGATTCGGCAACGGCGCGCCGTCTATGCCTGAACCCTGAACTATCGATCGGCGAGGCCTATATGGAAGGCACGCTAACGATCGAGAACGACGATTTGCGCGGATTTCTTTCGCTTGTCATGCTCAATCTGTCTCAAAGCCAGGAAGTGCCGATTATGCGCATCCTCGGCTGCTGGAGAAACCTGCGACGAAATATCCTGCAGTACAACACATCTCGATCTTCGCGTTCCAATGTAAAGCATCATTACGACTTGTCGGACAGACTGTATGAATTGTTTCTCGACGAGGACAGGCAGTACAGCTGCGCTTACTTCGAAGACGAAGGCGACAGCCTCGACTACGCGCAAAAGCAGAAGAAGCGCCATATAGCTAAAAAGCTGCTTCTGTCGCCCGGCCAAAAGGTGCTCGACATTGGCAGCGGCTGGGGCGGAATGGGAATCACGCTAGCAAAGGAGTTCGACGTCGACGTTACCGGCGTGACGCTTTCGACGCAGCAGCACAGAAAGGCGAACGAGCGCGCAGCCCTTGCGGGCGAATCCCACCGCGTCAAGTTTCTGCTTCAAGACTATAGATCGGTGCAGGGAAAATTCGACAGGATTGTTTCCGTTGGAATGTTCGAGCATGTCGGCGCGCCGCACTACCTGGAATTCTTCAGGAAAGTCAGGGACATCCTGACGGAGGACGGGGTCGCGCTGCTTCATACGATCGGCCGATCGGGTCCGCCGGGGTCGACGAACCCCTGGATCACGAAGTATATTTTCCCCGGAGGATACGTTCCCGCTATGTCGGAAACGATGGCGGCTATCGAGAAAGCCGGCCTTACCGTCGCGGATGTTGAAGTTCTGCGCATTCACTATGCGGAAACTCTTAAGCAATGGCACAGCCGCTTCATGAGCAATATCGACGAAATTCGAAAGGAGTACGATGACAGATTCTGTCGAATGTGGCGCTTCTACTTGCTTTCGTGCGAATTGACCTTTCGCCACAATGACCAGGTGGTATTTCAATTCCAAATCGCCAAGCGCAAGGATGCCGTCCCGCTAACTCGCAACTACATCTACTCGAATTAGTGAAACGTGCCGGTCGTTTCCGGAGATTCTTCCGGCGGGGAATGGCGGCGAGTGCCTCCAAATTCAGTCTTCGAGACTCGATTCGCTCATGAATAATCCCGCTCCGGTACTAACGCTGGACTATTCGCTCAGTCGGCATAGGCTGTTGCGAAAGAACTTTTCAACCGCCGATTGATTCAATTCCCCCCGCGCAACTGGGGCAAGTTGTCAGCGTTTCTCGGTTGACGGCGCTCTCGGCGAATATTGCCGATAAATTTTTGAGCGGCGTGCAAAATTGACCCGCTTTTGCGGTAATCGTCGACCGATCATGCTGTCGCAAACCGCTCCACTGTAATTTCTCCGACGCGGTCACGCGCATGCCAGAGTTCGAATGCCATCTGCATTCCAAGCCAGGTCTCCGGCGTCGAGCCGAACGCCTTCGACAATCGGATCGCCATCTCCACCGAGATGCCCGCGCGCTCGTTAATCAACTCGGAGAGCGCCTGCCGAGTGACGCCCAGACCCTGTGCGGCCCGCGTTACGGTTAGTCCCATCGGCTCCAGACATTGCCGCTTCACGATGCCGCCCGGATGCGGCGGATTGTTCATGCTCATGGTCGATCTCCTCAATGGTAGTCCACGTAGTCGACATCGACTGCCGATCCGTCCTCGAACCGAAACGTCACGCGCCAGTTGCCCGACACCGATACCGCGTAGTGTCCTTTCATGTCGCCCTTCAGTTCGTGCAGCCGCAAGCCCGGCAGGTTCATGCCTTCCGGTCCCCCACTGCGATCAAGAACTGCCAGGATGTCCCGCAACTTCCCCACATGCGCCGGAGCCGCACGCCGAGACGTTCTCCCTTAGTAGAGTGCCTTCAGACCGCGATGGCGAAACGTTGCGATCATAGCACCACTGTAGCGCGTCGCCTGTCAGTTGACAACCGATGGTCGTGGACGACTGCGTGGAAGGACCAAAAGACCGAGAGCGAGCAATTCGTGGATTCTCCGGCCATGGGGAACCAAAGCATTCCGCCCCTCCCTGATTCCCGCTTCATGCACCCTACAATCCCAAGTCCATCCCAATGCTCTTGGGGTGTTCTCGCGCAGGGAGTTCCCGCTCGCCTCCCGGCACCTCGGCACGGTTCATTTCAGCGCCAAGAACCAATTGCTTTGTGCGACCGCGCTCAAAACCAGCGAGCTTATCGGAAGCAATATCGACGTCGACGATTTTTTTGCCGTCACATAGGTGCTGCCCGACATGTCCGGCGTTGATGGTGGTCACTCCGTCAATGACCAATCACTGCATCGCTGGCATGCAGTCGCACGTCCAGTCTTCGATTTCACACGTTTCGTGTTGATCGCCAACGCCGCCGCTCAGGGACGGTGGGCGTGAACGAGCGAGCCGCGATCGGAACAACCGCGCACCATCGAGCGAAATTCGGGCCGACCCATTGCCGCAGCATGGCATTGCCTCGCGGACCTCTTGTTCGCAACTTTGTGGAAGTCCGTGCCCTTAGTGCCGTGGCCCGAGACCAGGCACCTTTCCAGCCCCATGCTCCGTGCACGATCATGCGCAAGACAGCAGGCCGGAAATCCGCGCCCCGACCCGCTCCGCCGCCGCCTCGACATCCTTGTCGGAAACATGCGTGTAGCGAAGGGTCATCGTCGCCTAGCTGTGACCAAGAAGCCTCGAGACGACCGGCAGGGGAATCCCCTCGATCACGCATTGACTGGCATGGGTGTGCCTCAGATCGTGCAGGCGCACGTCCTCGATTCCGGCTTCCCGCCGGACATCCTGCCAGAGGGGCATGCCTTCGCAGACCGGCCTCTCCGGGTTCCTCGGCGACGGGAACAGGAATTCTCCGCACGTCTCCATCCGCCTCTCGACGATCTCGCGGGCCTCGGGGATCAGGAACACCGTTCTCGGACCCGTCTTGGCGTCCTCGAGCCTGAGACGGTCCCCGTCGACCTCGCGCCTCCTGAGACGGACGATCTCCATCTTGCGGCAGCCGGTGAGAATCAGCAGGCGGATCACGTCGGCCTGCGCGCTCCTGCGGCCCCCGGCGTGCCGGTCGAGGGCGTCGTGCAGCCGACGTATCTCGTCCCGGGACAGGAACCGCGACAGCCTCGGGCGCCGGTTCGGGCGCACGGAACTCGCCGGGCTGGAACCGATCAGGCCGCGCTCCACGGCGAAGCCCAGGCTCTGGCGGAGGGTCCGCAGCGCGTCGTTCGCGCCGCCGGGAGCGGACACGCTGTATGCGTCGAACCAGTCCTGGACGTCCCGCCGCGTGATCCGGTCAAGCCGCATCGGCCCGAATCCGGGCAGCAGGCTCCTTTTCAGAACGGAGTCCCGGCCCTTGACCGTCGTCGGCTTGCACCTGTCGACCCATGACGGTCGCCAGACGCCCATGGCGAACTCCCGGTAGGTCGGGACGTCCCTCTTCGGTCCGGTCCCCTCGACCAGAGAAGCCGGAGGCTTTCCCGTCGCGCGTCCTCCACGGAGACCACATCGACCCGGCCAAGCGACACCTTCCGTCCGCCCGTGGTGCAGGTCCAGATTCTCGTGCCCGACGGGTAGACGCGGACGCTCAGCGACGGAACCGCCTTGTCGTGCACGGAGTATTCGCGTGCGGCCGGCTTCAGCCGCCTCGCGTTCGCGTCCGTCAGCCGGACCCGGGTCGTGTCCGCCTCCCCCCGAGAACGGCGCCCATCGCGACGGCGACCTCCGCCGCCGCCGCCTCCGCATGGTGGGCGTATCTGAGCGTGGTTCCCGGATCGTTGTGACCGAGCAGCCGCCCCACCGTCAGGACCGTCTCTCCGCCCGCGATCGCGGAACTCGCGTACATGTGGCGAAGATCGTGAAGGCGGACGTCCTTCAGTCCGGCCTCCGCCCGGATCACGGCCCAGGCCTGGCCGAGCGCCGAGACCGAGACCGAGACCGAGACCGGGCCGCCGGTCCTGCCCGAAGGGAAGACCCAGGGCGACGTGCGGGGAAGGCCGTCGAGAACCTCGCGCGCGGCCAAAGGCAGAAGCTTTGGCTGATTCCCGTGCGCCGCCATTTTCTCTCTCACGTCAACAAAAGAGGGAGAACGCTGAATGTCGCACAATCCCCGGCAGGTTTTCAGGGAGAGCCTGGCATTTCTGATTTCCGCCGAAGAATTGGGCGTCCTTTTCAAGTTCGACTAGTTTCTCGCCGAGGAAACGAGGCTGAAGGGCTGCTCCCGCTGCGGCGGCAGGAACCTGTACGTCTCCAACTACACCCGCGCCGACTGGGGCCTGCCGAGGGCTTTGAGGGGACTCCATCCGCGGCCGGGCCTTTCGTGCGACGACTGCGGCAAACGGGCGCTGCCGCCGTCGGTGCGCTACGCCGGCCGGCGCTTCTACGTCGCGTCGGTGTTTGTGGCATTCAGCCTCTTTCTTCCCGGCAGCCTCGATCGCGCCTGGGCTCGCGCCGGGCTTGCGATTTCGCCCGGCGCGTCGACCCGGCGAAAGGGAAGGAGTCCGGACGCTTCGTTCGGATCAAGCCCGGACCGACCCGGTCACTGAGAAAAAATTTGTCGTGAGGCGGCGCCGACAGCATGCCATTTGCCGCCGCCGCAAGATATCAATTTGCATGGCAATGATCTTAACATTGTTCGAGCGCCGGCAGTTTGCGTGATCGGCGATACTCATATGCATGCAATTCGCGAATTCGCGGAAAAAAAATTTGCTCCCCGCGAACCGTATCTTTGGCTCGGCTGCATTGCGCACTTGTTCCCACTTCAATAAAGGAGCCGGAGCTTTTCAGATTATGAGGAAATAATGAAATACTCAGGGAAAATCATCGGCGTAGCGCTGGCTACCGGTCTCGTGGCAACGTCCGCCGCATGGTCGCAGGACATGACATTCTTTCGAATAGGCACAGGCAGCGCCGGGGGAACCTATTTCCCGATAGGCGGCGTCATTGCCAACGCCATTTCGAATCCGCCGGGGTCGCGTCCATGCGACGAGGGCGGAAACTGCGGCGTACCTGGACTGGTCGCAATCGCCCAGTCGACGAACGCATCGGCTCACAACGTGAACGCTATACAAGCCGGAGATTTGGAAGCGGGGCTGTCGGGAGCGGCGACTTTGCATTTCGCCTACCACGGCGTTGGCAAATACGAAGGAAACGCCAAGCCGGATCTTCGCGTCATTTCCAACCTGTTTCCCGAAGATCTCCATCTCGTGCTACCGAAAGGCGCGAAGCTTGACGGGCTGAAAGATCTGATCGGCAAGCGCGTAGGAATCGCGCAGGCCGGTTCGGGAACGCAAATCGCGGTCGAACTGATCATCGGCGATCACGGCGTTAACCGCGACAACATCGACGAAGCGGAACTCAACAACTCGCAAAGCGCCGAGCGCCTGGCGGACGGGCAGCTGGATGCTTACTTCTATGCCGCCGGAACTCCGGTCGCAGCGATGCTGCAGCTCGACAACATCAAGGGCATGGACCTTTATTCATTCACCGATGAAGAAGTTCAAATGGCTAACGCCTCTGTTCCGTACTACGTGCCTTCGACCATTCCGGCCGGGGTTTACCCGACAGTAGACTACGACGTGAATACCGTCGCCGTGTCCGGCATTCTCGTAACCAATGCGAATCAGCCGGAAGAACTGATTTACGGCATTACGAAAGCCCTATGGTCCAGCACCGCCCGGAAGCTTCTCGACAACGGACACCCGAAAGGCCGAGTTATCACTCTTGATACAGCTCTGCTTGGCGTGGAAGGCATCGGCGTTCCGCTGCATCCCGGAGCGGAGAGGTTCTACAAGGAATCGGGACTGATCGAATAGCAAATTTTGCCATAATTTGCTGATCACGTGATGCGAAGCCGGGGCCCGCCCCGGCTTCAATTCATAGCTAGGCGCCCTTTAGCCTCGCCTAAATCGGTATCGGAAGCGAACCCAATCTCATGAACGACCGGGATAATGCCGAGCTGGAGCCGGCGAAGCTGGAGCCGGCGAAGCTGGACGAACTCGAAAAAAAATACGATTCAGGCTTGGCGCAGCGAGAAACGAGCCCGTTTCTCGCGAGAGCGATTTTTTGGGCGACCATCGCTTTCGCTTCCTACCATTACTGGACCGCCGGCTTCGGGACGCCGGTTGAACATGTCCACATGGGCATCCATCTAGTCGGGCTGTTCTTTTTCGTCTTCTTGGGCTTTCCGTTCCTTAAGACCAGGAACAGCTACAAATTCAGCGGAAGTTCCGCATTCCGGCCGGGCGGCGTGCCGGTCTACGACTGGATCGCGGCGATCGCCGCCGGTGCCGCCGCTTTATTCCTTTGGCTCAGCTGGAGGGGGCTGGAAGTTTTCGATTTCGAAATTCCCGAGCAGGCATTGCGTCAAGGCGATCCGTCGGTGCCTGACGTATTTTTCGGAACGATAGTCATTCTCGCCGCTTTGGAAGCCGCGCGCCGCACCATCGGATTCATCCTGCCAACCATCATATTGATATTCGCGATTTACGCGCTTTTCGGCCCCTACATGCCCGCCCAGATTCTTAGGCATCCAGGCGTGGACTGGAGGCAATTCGTCAACAACATGTACTTCCCGTCGGAAGGAATTTTCGGCGTGACGCTTTGGGTCGTGTCCACGGTCGTATTTCATTTCGTCCTATTCGGAGTCGTGGCACAGCGAATGGGGCTGGGCAAATTTTTCGTCGACAACGCGATGATGCTCGCGGGGCGATATACGGGAGGCCCGGCCAAGGTCAGCGTCGTCTCATCGGCCTTTTTCGGAACCATTTCGGGATCGTCCATCGCCAATACCGTTTCGACCGGATCGCTGACCATTCCCAACATGAAGCGTCTCGGCTACCCGGGGCGATTCGCCGGCGGGGTCGAAGCCGCCTCGAGCGCCGGCGGACAGATAACGCCTCCGATAATGGGAGCGGCCTCTTTCCTGATGGCCGAATATCTCGAAGTTCCATATACGACCATCGTTATCGCGGCCATGGTGCCGGCATTGATGCACTATGTCGGCGTTTTCTCGATTGTTCACTTTACAGCCAAACGACTCGGCTTGCGGGCCTACCCCAAGGATCAGCTGCCGAGATTGCTTCAAGTCTGGCGCGACGGCGGTCATACGGCGATACCGCTTGTCGCGCTGCTGGTTGTTCTGTTCTCCGGCTATTCGCCCAACATGTCGGCATTCCTAGGGCTTTCGCTGTGCGTCGTCGTCGGCTTCTGCTCGATAAGGAAACCGCTGACGATGCTCTTTCCGCTCGCTCTGCTGACTTTCATTTTCTGGAAGGCGTCGCCCTTGAGCGGATCGGGTTTTTCGCCGACGCTAGCTGGAATCCTGTCGGCGTGCGTCATCCTAAGCTTACTGCACCGGAAACCGCGAAAGAGTTTCGGCGAACTGCTGGAAAGCTGCAATGTTGGCGTTCGGTATTCGCTGGCGGTCGGAGCGGCTTCCGCGGCGGTCGGCATCGTGGTCGGCGTTATCAACACGACGGGTGTTGGCTTCCGGCTCGGCTTCATGGTAACGAGCAGCGCTGCCGACATCGCTACCTGGTTCCATCATTATGTCGGCTGGATACCCTTGGACGCGCTGTCGCAACCGTCGATGCAGCAATTCGTATCGCTTGTTCTCATTGCGATGGCCTGCATTCTCATGGGCGCCGGCCTACCGACCACGGCCCTCTACATTCTTCTGGTCGCCGTAGCGCAGCCGTCGCTTGCCCAGCTCGGCATTCCCGCGCTCGCAACTCACATGTTCGTTCTATACTACGGAGTTATTTCCGAGATCACGCCGCCGGTTTGCGCGTCCGCCTATGCGGCAGCCGGAATCGCCGGTTCCAATCCCTTCCGGACCGGACTGAACGCATTCACATTGGGCATTGGAAAACTGATGGTGCCAATGGTTTTCGTGTATGCTCCGACGATGCTGCTTGTTCTTCCCGAATATTTTTCCCTTGTCAGCTTCCTTCATGTATCGCTAACTTGCGCCCTTGGCGTTTTCGCGATCGCGACAGCAGTTTCGGGCTATTTTCTTGCTTATCTTTCAGGAGTCTGGCGCATCGTCATGGCGATTTCAGGGCTTCTTCTTGTAGCCCCCGGGCTAACCAGCGATGTCGTTGCCGTCATCGTAGCCCTCCCGGCACTAGCGATGCAGTGGCGGGCAGCCCGGGCATCGAGGGATGGCCTCCGCGCCGCTTCTAATTAGCGGTCTCGGATTCCGTCCCGCCGGCCAAGGAAATTCGCCTTGCCAGGATCGACTACGGCCAACCGGAGCAAGGGATCTCCACTCTCCGGACCAAGCATTCCTGAATTTGATCGATAGCCGGGTTTGAAGGGATTGCCGCTTCGCTTCAGAACGCCGGTTCGACAACCCGTCATGTGAATTCGGCGCCTTTCGGTCATTTCAAATTGAACCGGCGGCCCATGCTCGGGGTCCGCGGGAAATAAAATTCGCGGGATTCTGTCGGTATTCCGCGCTTTTACGCAGCCGATCCGCCTTCGCGGGACCGCGAAGCAGAGATACTCCTACTTGTCTACTTGGAAAGGAAAAAAGCGCGGTATCTGAACCGTATCCAAATGTTCAAATCGCCGCGCTTTTTGATGAGCACCAACAAAAAACCGGCCTGCCGCCTTTTCCGGGCTGACGACAGGCCGAGCGCTTGACCTCGATCGCCATTCCATCGTTGCACGCGATAACGACAAAGTTCCAATCTTCGGCGGGACTCCCGTCGGTAGCCTCGGCGCACCGGACCAAGTACTCCGCTGGCAGTCCCCGCGTTGTCGGGCTCTTCCAGTCGGACGGCGCCTTGCTCTAAAAATCGCGGGCCGGCCGATCCGTCCCCGCAAATCTCTTTTCCATACGTTCCGTTGCGTGATCTGTTCCCGATTTTTTTCTCTGAAACTCTTTTTCTCTGAAACTCTTTTCGGGCCATGGGCACACTTTCCCCTAGCCGCCGGCACCCGATCCATGGGCCACAGGATACTCCGGTCCCGGCAACAGTGCCACCTCACGACATCGTCCCGGCAACCGTCAGCCACACGCGAGTTTCATGCTCCGGGGTAAGTAAACGCAGAAAATCATGAAGGTTTTGGAGTGCTTTTGCGGAAAGCGCCGGCGGCATGCCATGGGACGGTCTCCGAGATGCTCCTGACTTTGGCTTTCGCCCGCGATCCGTCCCCGCGCTCTTGCGAACATGGATTCTGCGTATATTCGGCCGATCCTCTTCGCGAATTACTGCGCGGATTAACGGGAATGGAAGCCGGAGAAACGCGCAATTTCCTTTGGCCGGCTTCCGGGCGCAAGCAAAGGAGCGGTCGATTGAGCGCTATCGCCGACAAGTCCGGGCGGCCTCGCTCCTTCGACTAGTGAACTCGCCGACGCAGATCGGAATCGCGGCCTTTGACCATGCGGCTTCGCTCACACGGCTAGCCCGGAACTGTCGAGAAACACGGCTTTATTCTCCGGGAACCGCATGCCGACATTCTCGCCCGGCGAGAGGGTCGAACTGCCGTCAACGCGAACGGTTACTTTTTCCGACTGCCCGCAATCGACAATGACGTAGGTATCGGCTCCGAGGTATTCGAGAACGTCGACAGAGCCGTCGAATTGGCCTTCGCCGGGATTCGTGAAGTCGATGTGCTCCGGGCGGATGCCGATTTCGATCGCCGCGCGGCGACCCTTGAATTCTCCGCCGCGGCCGCCCTTGATGCTGTACTGGCTGCCGGAGGTCTCGCATTCCAGAACGTTCATCTTCGGGCTGCCGATAAACTGGGCGACGAATTTGTTCGCCGGTCTTTCATAGAGCTCGCGCGGCGTGCCGGTCTGCGCGATATTGCCGGAATCAAGCACGACGATTCTTTCGGCGAGAGTCATGGCTTCGACTTGATCGTGCGTTACATAGATCATTGTCGCCTTCAGAGACTGATGAAGCTTGGCGATCTCGTACCGCATCTCTACGCGCAGCGCCGCATCGAGGTTCGAAAGCGGCTCGTCGAATAGAAAGGCGGTCGGATCCCGGACGATGGACCGCCCGATCGCGACGCGCTGCCGCTGGCCTCCCGACAATTCCTTGGGCCGCCTGTCGAGGTAGCTGTCTAGTTTGAGAATTCGCGCCGCCTCCCCGACCTTCCCGTCGATTACGGACTTCGGAACGCCTGACACCTTGAGGGAAAACCCCATATTCTCGGCGACCGACATGTGCGGATAGAGCGCGTACGACTGGAATACCATCGTAAGGCCGCGTTTTGCGGGCGGGTCGCCGGTTACATCCTTTCCGTCGATCAGAATTTGGCCGCGGGAGGTCTCTTCCAGCCCGCCGATCAACCTGAGCAAAGTAGATTTCCCGCAACCGGACGGGCCCACGAAAACCACGAATTCGCCCTCGCCTACGGTCAAGTCGATGCCTTTGATCACCTGGAGCATGCCGAACCATTTTTCGACAGCGTTGAGTTCAATCATGCCCATTTGTCGTCTCCCGCGCCTTGCGACGCCCATGCCAGCCAGATTGCCGCCGTCCAAGTAAAATCCCGACCGCCCGCGGGCGATCCGTCGCACGGATTGTAGTATTCGAAGAAGCCGTTTCTTCTTATCAGCTCCGACGTGAATTCACGGACCGCCCCGGCTTCCCGCTTCAGGCCGGACTCGGCCATGCCAATTCCCGCGAGCGTATTGATGACCGGCCAGACCGGCCCGCGCCAATAGCGCTGCGGATCGAATTTCGAGCTGTCGGGATCGTGGCTCGGTATCCCGTAGGCCACGGAACTCGTAACCCGGTCGTAATGCCGACGCATCTCGTCGCGATGAATTCCGGCGTACCAGCATAGAAAGGAGGCATTGGACACGCAATTCGCCCACGCGCCGGAATTCGCATCCCTTGAATCGAAGCAGGCCAAACTCGGATTCCATAGCGTTTCAGCTCCGTCCGCCAAAATGCCCGTCCACTCTTCAAGAGCCGAGGTGTCCTCGCCGAGGCGATAGCCGATCGCCGTCAAGTCGAGGTTCGCGCGAAGCAGGATGAAGGTCATCGTGGGATCGGCGACCCGGAAATCGCAATTTTTTTGCCGCTCCCCCTCGTCCCAATTTACTTCGCGGCCGCGATCGACCAGCCAGATGTAGCGGTCGTAGTCCAGTTTCGTGGGTCGCATGTCGGGGTCGACGCACTTGGTATCGTGCCGTACATAGCCGTTGACTCCATGCGGATTAATTCGCGACATGGCTTCGTCCCAATCGGGCGCGTTGTCTCGGCCCGCCTCCCAGGGATGGGTGATGCAGACGGCGCCTCTGTCGAGCCGCCACTCCATGAACCAGCCGTGCCATGCGGCAAGTTTCGGAAACAAGGCGCGCATTCGATCTTCGTATCCCACGCGATCCCGCTCCCAAATCCTGCGGACGAGCGTTGCGGCAACGGGCGGCTGGCTGATGCCGGACGACGGAATGTCGCCGGGCGAATCCCAGACCTCCGGGCCGGGAAAGTAGTCGGTGTCCCTTTCGTGAAAGAGGATATGCGGCACCATTCCGCTCCCCCACTGCCCGGCGAGCAGCGTTTCGAACTCCGTCCAGGCTCGGTCGAGATCGAATGTGGCCAGCCCGAGGGCCGCGAACGCGCTATCCCAGTTCCATTGGTGCGGATACAGGTCGGCGGTCGGCACGGTGTACGCGCCCCGATCGTTTCGCCGAAGAATCTCTCTCGCCCGAGCGTCTAGGTCTTTGGAGGTTTCCATTTTCGCCTAGCCCTTGACCGAGCCCGCGGTCAGGCCCTTTGTTATGAATCGTTCGAGACCCAGGAAGAGCATCATCACCGGAATGGTCGCGATGACGGCGCCGGCCATGAGATGCTGCCGCGGAATTTCCGACGAGTTCAGCATCGCGACGCCTCGGGTCAAAGTGAATGTGGACGGGTCGTCGAGCAGCATGAAGGCGAGGAGGAATTCGTTCCAGGCGATCATGAACACGTACAGCGAAACGGAAGCGATCGAAGGCAGGCTGAGCGGGAGAGTGATCCGCCTAATGACCGAAAAGCGACTTAAGCCGTCCATCAGCCCCGCTTCCTCGACTTCGTACGGCAGCCCCCGGAAATATCCCTGGAGAATATAGAGCGCGACGGGGATCGTGGTAACCGGGTAGATCAGGACGAGGCCCAATATCGAATTGCGCAGCCCGATCATCGAGAAGAGTATGTAGATCGGAAGCGCGAGCACGATCATCGGCACCATGTAGATTAGAAGGATGGATTGAGAAAATTCGTTCCGGCCCTTGAATCGCAGGCGCGCCACCGCGTACGCGCCCGGAACGCTGAACAGCAAGGTCACGACGACCGTGACGACCGATACCAGGAACGAAGTCCAAAGATAGCTGCCGAAGCTGAAATCCTCGAATAGCTCCCTGTAGCTTCTGAATATATCCCAGCCCTTGGATAGGGCGATCGAATAGTCAAGAGGATTCTGGAGAAGCTCCTGCTGCGATTTTAGACTTGTCGCAATCATGACAAAGAACGGAATCACAACGATTACGATAAAGAATGCAAGACCGAAGCCGGTCAGGAATCGCATGATCGCTTCTTCGAATTCGTGGCGGTCAAGCTGGCCGAGCCGGGTTTTTCTTAGAATCGTCGAACCCGATACGGTAATCGCGGGCAAGACAAGCGCACCTATCGCGACTTCGTTCAGAGTACTGAGTCCCGAGCCGAACTGCATCGGCCCGAACCCCGCCAGCGAAAGAATCGCACCGGCGATGAAGGACGCGCCGGCCAAGAAATACTGGTTTCGGTAAAGAATTACGGCGATTCCCGCCAGCCCGCCGACTATGGCGGTCGCCGGAAAATATGGCCGAGCCGGCGCGCCGAAGCCGAATGTAGCGAAAATCGAGATCGAATAGACGAGCGTAACCGACCAGAGGACGAGTAGAACCGGTCCCGCGACGTACCCGTATCGTAGATGCTTCATAGCTCTTCCTCGTGGCGCAGCGCCCTAAAGTAAAACACGCTGAAGACCAGCAGGCAGCAGAAGATCACGACAGCGACGGCCGCCCCGGCTCCTATGTCCGAAACTGCGAAGGCCTGTTCGTATACGTTGACGGTCAACGTGCGGGTTCCCGCGTTGCCGCCCGTAAGCAGAAAGATGTCGTCGAACTTGTTGAAGGTCCAAATGAAGCGGAGAAGAAACAGTACGCTTAGAATGCCAAAGAGCTGAGGAAGCAGAAGATAGCGAAACTTCTGGAACGGAGAAGCGCCGTCCATGTCGGCCGCTTCAAACATGTCGGCGTCCACGGCCTGCATTCTTGCGAGAATGAACAGGAAGGACAGCGGGAAATAGCGCCAGATTTCGAAGACCGTCACCATAATCAGGGCGAGCGGCCTTTCTCCGAAGAAATTTATCGGACCGTCGGCCAGGCCCATTTGCTGAAGCATGGCATTCGCGGAGCCGGAGAACGGGTCGAACAATGTAACCCAGGTGAAGGCGACCGCGATAACGGGCGCTACGTAGGGAAATAGGAAAAGGCCTCTGAGAAACCCCCGGCCCGGAAAGCTATTGTTGAGCAAGAGCGCGGCGAAGAGTCCGACGACAAGAGCCCCGATCGTACCAAATACGGTATAGAAGGATGTCGCCCACAGGACGCTCCAGAAATCTCGCGCATCGAATACGCGAATGAAGTTTTCAACCGTAAACTGAAAATTGACCAGAATATTCTCGCTGTCGCCGGTTGCGACGGCCTCGGTTGCACGGATGTCCGTTTCGCCCGGGATAAATTCGTCCGTGGCCGCAACTGGAATGCGCAGCCGCTCACGATGGCCTCCTTCCCAGTCTCCCAGGCTGCAGCGGAGCTCTTGGCCATCAAGTGAGCAGCGCGGGTCGAGTTCGCCGAGCGCAATTCCGATCGGAATCCGATCGGAGAGTTCGACCGAGGCGATCGCGCGGCTGCTATGCGAATTCCGCAATCGGTACTCGATATTGGCGGCATCGCCCGGCGCCGTCAATTTTCCTCTCAAGCCTTCCCTCGCCAGCGGCGCGGGCGCGCGCAGGTCCGCGAGTTCAACGGGTTTGAAGCTAATCCAAAAGATCGCCAAGAGCGGCAGGATAACAATGAACGAAACGCTTGCAATGGTCGGCAGCAGCATTCCCCACGCCAAACGCGTTTCCTGTCGCTGGAGCGCGCCAACTTCTCCCGGCGGAAGCTTGTTCATGATTTAGAAGTTTCTCATGTTCCGGGACGGCCCGACCGCGATTCCGATCGCGGTCCGCGGCCGCCCCGATTCGCCGAACCGACTCAGTTGATCTTGCTTAGTTCAGCATTCAATTCCGCCACAGTGGCCGCCGCATCCCGAACGCCGTCGATATATTCGCGAACCAGGCGGTTGATGACCTGGCTGTTGATAATTTTCGAAGCGAGAGAAAGCTGGCCGTCGGCGACGCCCCAGCGCTGCGCAACATCGAGTCCGCCCACGATTTCATCGATCATGTCCTGGCTGTAGAGTTCGCCAAGCGGCGCTTTACGGTCGACGCCGACCGGAAGCATGGACCAGGCTTCCACGAAGGCGGTCGGATTGTCGGCGTTTCCGCGACGTACGGGGAACTTGCCTTCGGGCGCGATCGCGAGTGTATCGGTATAGGCTTCGTCCATGGCGAAAGCCACAAATTCGGATGCCGCTTCGAAATCGGCATCAGCCGTAATTCCAAAATACCTTAAATCTCCCCATGCCGCGCCTTCGGGATTGGACGGTCCCGAGAAATTGGTAACGATTCCTGTCTTCGACGCGAGTTCGGACGACGTCGGATCGTCGTTGATCGTTGGCGGAGCGGAGTCGCGAAGCCCGGCAAGCTCGTCCAGAATGAATGGCGACCAAATGATCATCGCGGCGCGACCGGCGAAGTAAAGCTCGCGCGACTGCTTCCAGAAAAGTTCGCCCGGAGGAGACGCCTGCGCGATCGCCTTGTAGAAGTCCAGTACTTCCGTCGTCGCCGCCTCGTCCAATGGCTGGAATCCGCCAGGCCCGACCGGTGAAACGCCGTTGGCAAGAAATACATGCTCCAGTACCTGGCTCATGAAATTCTCGTCCACTTTGGTCGCCGCGACGAATCCGTACATATCCGGAGGGTTGTGCAGGCTCTCGATTGCGGCAAGGACGTTTTCGTAGGAATTCGGCGCAGAGAGCCCGGCGGCTTCGAAAAGATCTTTCCGGTAGACGATCATCTGGGTCCATCCGTCGACGGGAACCGACGCGTAGCCGTCATCCGTCGCGGCCATGGCGAGAGCGCCGGGAGCGAACGTCGAAACTTCAAGCGCATCGATGATTTCCGTTGCCGATTCGGAGTCCAGTATTCCGGCTTCGGTCCAGGGAAGCGCGTATTGCAGGGAGTGATAAATCACGTCAGGCAGATCGCCCGCCGCAAACGCCGCCGTAGCGCGCTGACCGAGATCGGATTCCGTAACCGGGATAACTTCAACAGATATCCCGGTGGATGATTCGAAGGCTTCCCCGGTCGCCTGCTGCTTCGCGAGGCGGTCCGGCTGCTCCTCGGTTGTCCAGAAGCGAATGCTCTGCGCGGATGCGGCGGTAGCGAACAGCGCCGCGGCAACCGCCGCTCCGCTTGCCAGGGCCGCAAGCCCGGTTTTCTGCATTTTCATCAATTTTTCTCCTTTTTCGATGGTTGCCGAAGTACGGCTTGCCTGAGGCGAGCCGCGAGTTGTTCGCTATCGAGCGTTACGGAGCCGTCAGATTCACGTTCCACCAGCACCGCCCGTTCGAATTCGCGAAGGTTTTCGGGGGATTCGCCCCGAATTCGGTTGATGAGCAGCTTTGCGAGTCTTGCGCCCGCCTTTTTCCGGTCCACCGAATAGGTGGTAAGCGGCGGCCTAACGAGCGCCCCTTCCGGAATGCCGTCATACGAAACGACGGAAATCTCCTTTCCGATCGTGAGACCCAGGCCTTCCGCCAGCCTGTACAGGCCTAGCGCGGCGGAATCGACCGCGAAGACGAAAGCCGTCGGCGGGCTGCGCAGCGAAAGCAGGCTGCGAGCGGCTGCGGCTCCTTCCGGCGCGGTCAAGACTCCGCTCCTGACCAGTGCTTCGTCGAAGCGAATGCCGCACTTGCCCAGACCCTCCCGGTACCCGCGAAGCCTAAGACGGCTGTAATGGAAGTTTATCCCGCCGTTGACGAATGCGATCCTTCGATGGCCAAGCCCGAAAAGGCGCTGCACGGCCCCTTCCATAGCAAGTTCGCCCAGGATGTCGTACCATGCGCATCCGGTGCTATCCGACGTGCGGCCAAAGAGCACGAACGGAACATCTTCGCCCCTCAGGAAATCAATCCTGGGATCGCGCGTCAAAGTGCGCGGAAGAATGAATCCATCCGCTTTGCGCTCCTTGACAAGCCATTCGAGGGTTCGGATCGTGCCGTCGTCGGAATCCGAGGTCGCCAGTGTCAGCGTCCATCCTTCATCCGTCGCGGTTTCGGACAAGGCCGACAAGAAACTAGCCAGAAACGGCCGATGCGCGTCGTGGGCATAGGTTTGAAGCACGAATCCGATCGACCGAACGATTCCCGTCTTGATCGCCTGAGCCTGGCTAAGTGGGCTGTAGTCAAGAATCCTGGCGGCCTTTTCGACCTTGACGCGGGTCGGCGGCGAAATATCGGGATACCCGTTGAGCGCTCGCGAAACGGTGCCCTTGGTAAGACCCGACAGCGCCGCGACATCGTCGATAGTGGTCCTTTTAGACCCTCTGTCCGCTGCCGCTCCCCGTCGCCGCGTGGCTTTCTTTGCCAACTGCTTCTCCTTCACGATTCGGCTCTTTTAATTTACGAAACCGGTTTCGGCAAGAGAATTTTAGCAAAATCAAGACATTTCTTCGAAAATATTTTTACAGCGCCACGCCGGGCCTGCATTGGATCCGTACAGCTGCGCGAACGATGCGCTCGGCGGAATGCCTAAATTCCGGATCGCATCGATGCGTTGTCCAATTCCGTTGGATTGGCGGCGCATAGGCTGGTGAACCTGACAGTACTCCGAGATGATTTCCGAGCGCGGCGGAAAGTTCGCGCGGAACTGACGGATGAGTGCTGCAAGCATCCTCGCCCGCACCTCTAGCCAGTCAGCTAACTGGCGGGAAAAGCTACCGGGTTTGTAGAGCTTGTCCGCCTATGCTTCAATTGATCAAGAGCTAATGCCACATTGACGCGAAACGCATGACGGCGCGTCAACGAGGCCTCGCGTCCTGCCGGAAGCCGAACGCGGGAAAGGAAGCGGCTGCAGAGGTGGCGCCAATTGTTCGGCCCGTCCAGATACCGGCACCATAAATAGCGGTTATTGATACCGGTTTGGGGTCATGGAATTCGGATTCAAAATCGTGGTTCAGCTCATTCGTGAAGGCTCCTCCCGGACTTGCCGGGACCGCCATCCAATTGGCAGCTAGGGCGCAATATGCATATGGAACGGCAAGAGGGCTCCCAAAGCAGTTTTCGCCCGGCAATTCCATGCCGCAGCGAGGAGCTCAAACTAGGCCCTGTGCGCCTCGGAGAGGAGTCTATCGTTTTTAACATGCGGAACAACGCTCCTTTGCAAAGTCGTCAGTAATCGGCAACTCGGATTTATGGCGAAATCGTTAAAGTCCGAGCGGAATTAACGACCGTGTCAATTGCGACAAGGATTGGCGCACAATGACGAACTGCATGGCGCAGCTTGCGCCATGCTCTTTCGATCGTCTCGCATTGCCTTGCCAAACCCTCAAGCGGTGCTTCATCTATAGGTATGATGTCGTGCCGCTTGATGGCCAAGATCTCAGCGCAAAGCGATTGCCGCGCAGTACTCGATTATCGTTTTCGTCGCGCGAGCGAACAATTGTATGCATTCGAAGTTCCCAAATGCAGAAATCGCTATTTGCTCCGTGCTTAAATTCTTCCAAGGCATGCAAAGCGGCGCGTGATATCTGACTCTCCGAGTATCGCCTTTTTTCCGCTCCGCAAAACGGCTGATTGAGATAATGGCATAACTGTGCTCGCGTATGGCAATCCGATGATGCATCGTTACAATTGCTGGCGGCTCAGAATGAAATAGTCCTTTGCAATAATTCCCTATCCGGCTTCCTCGAAAAGCGAATCGTTTACTCGCAAACGATGCCGTCACCATCGCCGTCGTGCATATAGCGGTAAGCGGGATGGTTGCGCGGAACAGGGGCGATGCCGTGTCGGCGCGCCTCCTTGCAAGTGATTCGGCCGTTGCGGTTATCGTCGTAGAGCGCTAGCGCATTGCCGCCGCGAGGTGTTGCGCTGTCGGCCGAGGGCTCGTTTGGCACGCACGTGCGACAGACTATTGGCTCCATCGCGGTGCTCTCGCAAACGATGCCGTCACCATCGCCGTCGTGCATATAGCGGTAAGCGGGATGATTGCGCGGAACAGGGGCGATGCCGTGTCGGCGCGCTTCCTTGCAAGTGATTCGACCGTTGCGGTTGTCGTCGTAGAGCGCTAGCGCATTGCCGCCGCGAGGTGTTGCGCTGTCGGCCGAGGGCTCGTTTGGCACGCTCGTGCGACAGACTATTGGCTCCATCTCGGTGTTCTCGCAGGCCGAAAGAATTTGTTCGAGAGCCTCTGCTTCGCGCCGATCTATCGTGAGGCCATAAGCACGGCGAACGTCGACGACGCGGGCCGCAAACCAGCAGCGGTTCTGCGCCGGAATCCATTCCGCGGCATCGTATCCGCTCTTCGCGTGGCGATTCACGCTCGGCGAGGCGAGGGTGAGGTTGCGAAGGTCCTTAGCGAACCGCGCCCGCGTCTCCCGATCTCTCGCGCACAGCCCGGAGTCGTGCGCCTCACTAGTAGCAACAATGTGCTCAATGTCAGTTTGGGAAGTCGAGTCGAAGCACGTTCCCGTATATGGCCCGTAAACCGCACCTAATTCGCGTACGATTTTACGCTCAATCGACTGCGAGTATCTGTAATCCCGTTTTCGGTCGTAGACGGAGCATCGATTCTCCGGAGCTATTGTGAGGCCGCGCCAAGTCTCCGCGCAGGCAAATCCGCCCGGCGCAATGAAGGCGACTGCGGCAAGGCAGCAGCCGGCAAAACTATTGACGATGAGCGATCGGTTTTGGCGTTCGAGCATTTCCTGTCTCCAGCGTTAATCGCGCTTGGCAAGCCCGGTTTGGATGGCGATCAAATGCTTCGAGGCTTGCGATACCAAACCGAATAGGAAGAGGCGATTGCAAAGATGCCTTGAATCTCGTCGGGAACGGAAATGCAAGATGCGACGGACTCGGACGCTCGCGGCTCTCGGCTTTCAACGATTGCGCTATAGTTTTTTCGACCGAGAGCGCGGAACGGGTGAAGCGGCGCCCGCCTTTGCCAAAATCCTCCTGCGCACCGTCGGCCGGTCTTAAATCTCAAAATCGCGGCCATGCTCGAAAGCCGGATGCAGGTCGAGGTTTCGCGATAAATTTGTCCTCGTCCGGATGCCGTGCGTTCATGCCGAGACCTATTCTTCCGTTAATTGCAAAGAAGCCGAGTGTCGTGTCGCACCTAGGTTCGCGCGTGTTGCATGCGCGCCAGGAGTTGGTCCGCCACCAAATCCCCGGCGTGATCAACAATTGTGCTGCCGAAGCGGAACTAGCAAGCGTCCGCGACTTTTGGATGCGAAAAGCTGAATCGGAAAGTTCAGCCTGTTTCTGCCCTGCCAGCGCGTGAAGCCCATTTTCTCCTCAGCTCCGCCCGGAATCGGGCCTCGCTCTGCCCGAAGTTCGTGAAGGCGGCATTTCGCCTCGGAAAGAAAACGGGAATGGTCGGCACTGAGATGGACTTAACCGATTTGGTCAGCTTCCGATTGCGCTTATCCGATTACGCGAGGATGCCGACGCAGGCTCGCAATGGCCGTTAGATCGAAGAGTCCGGATCATGCGCTGCTTCCACTCCATTCGCCTTTCGGCGGCCTTGCGCCGACCGGGTCATTCCGAGCGGCATGGCGCGGCCAGGAAGCGAATCCGACGGCGCGTCCCGCAGGCCGGTATAGCTCCCATCCGGAATTTCGGGTTTCGTTCGAGCGGCGAGAACCGACCATATGCATCTTGCGCAGGTTTCGCAGCGCACTATAAGGCTTTCCGGCCAGCGCCCCTCGAATTCGATTAAATCGGATTTCACCCGCCGAAGGAGAGTGACATGCCAAGGAGACATGATCTCTCCTCCATTATGATTATCGGCGCGGGTCCAATCGTAATCGGCCAGGCATGCGAATTCGATTATTCGGGAGTTCAAGCCTGCAAGGCCCTGAAAGAGGAAGGCTACCGGGTTGTTCTTGTGAATTCCAACCCGGCTACGATCATGACCGATCCGGGAATGGCGGATGCGACATATGTCGAGCCCGTAACCTTGGATTTCGCAGCCAAGATAATCGAGCGAGAGCGACCGGATGCGTTGCTGCCCACGATGGGCGGGCAGACCGGCTTGAACACCGCGCTTGAATTGGAAGAAAGCGGCGTACTTGAAAAATTCGGCGTAGAATTGATCGGCGCGAATCGGCAGGCGATCGAGCGCGCCGAGGACCGCAAGCTGTTTCGCGAAGCCATGGACCGCATTGGAATCGAAAGCCCGCGGTCGGCCATCGCCAATACGATCGACGAAGCGCGGAACGCGCTCGAAACCGTCGGGATGCCCGCAATCATTCGCCCCGCATTCACGCTCGGCGGCACGGGAGGAGGCGTTGCCTACAATTTAAGCGACTACGAGGAGCTTTGCCTCGCAGGCATGGATGCATCGCCCATCGGTCAAATTCTCATCGACGAGAGCCTGCTGGGATGGAAAGAATTCGAAATGGAAGTCATACGCGACCGCGCCGACAACGCGATCATCGTATGCTCGATTGAAAACGTTGACCCGATGGGGGTTCATACGGGCGATTCAATAACTGTCGCTCCGGCGCTGACCTTGACCGACAAGGAATATCAGATGATGCGCAACGGATCGATCGCGGTCCTGCGAGAGATCGGCGTCGAAACCGGCGGCTCCAACGTTCAGTGGGCGGTCGACCCCGATACCGGCCGCATGGTCGTTATAGAAATGAACCCCAGGGTCTCGCGTTCTTCCGCGCTGGCTTCCAAAGCGACCGGCTTTCCAATTGCCAAAGTCGCCGCGAAGCTGGCGGTCGGCTATACTCTGGACGAAATCGACAACGACATCACCAAGGTTACGCCCGCATCCTTCGAGCCTTCCATCGACTACGTCGTCACGAAAATTCCGAGATTCGCTTTCGAAAAGTTTCCGGGAGCGTCCCGGGAACTGACCACGTCGATGAAATCGGTCGGCGAAGTCATGGCTATCGGGCGAACATTCCATGAAAGCGTGCAAAAAGCGCTGTGTTCGCTCGAAACCGGGCTTTCGGGTTTCGACGAGATCGAGATCGAAGGGGTGCCGGAGCGCGCCGCGATAGTCAGGGCGATTTCCTCCCGGTCCCCGGATCGCCTCTTGCTGATCGCGCAAGCCATGCGCTTCGGGCTGTCGGACGAAGACATCCGCGAAGCGACCGGATTCGACCCTTGGTTCCTCGCAAGAATCAGGGACATAGTCGAATGCGAAGCGAGCATTCGCGAATCCGGTCTTCCCGCCGATGCCGAAAGCATGCGTTGGCTCAAGATGACGGGATTTTCCGACGCGCGAATCGCCGCGCTGACGGGATTCGGCGAGGAGGTCGTCAGAAGGCGCCGAACGGAACTGGGAGTACTCGCTTCTTTCAAGCGAATTGACACGTGCGCAGCCGAGTTCGACGCTCTGACTCCCTATATGTACTCGACCTACGAGGCCCCCGCGATGGGCGAGGCCGAATGCGAATCCAACCCTTCGGACCGTAGAAAAATTGTCGTCCTTGGAGGCGGCCCGAATCGGATCGGGCAGGGCATCGAGTTCGACTACTGCTGCTGCCACGCTTGCATTGCGCTGTCCGAGGTCGGCTTCGAAACTATAATGATCAATTGCAACCCGGAAACCGTCTCAACCGACTACGATACTTCGGACAGGCTCTACTTCGAACCGTTGACGCTCGAGCACGTGCTGGAAGTTCTTCGCGCCGAAACCGCAAACGGAACGCTGCTCGGGGCGATCGTTCAGTTCGGAGGCCAGACGCCGCTGAAATTGGCGAATGCGCTGGAACAGGAAGGAATCCCAATACTAGGAACGACGCCCGACGCCATCGATCTTGCCGAGGACCGAGAGCGATTCAAGGAACTGCTGAATCGAAATGGCCTGAGGCAGCCTGTCAACGGAATCGCCAAGTCCGCGGGCGAAGCATTCGAAATCGCCCGGGCGATCGGCTATCCGATCGTCATTCGCCCGTCATACGTCCTAGGCGGCAGAGCCATGGAAATCGTTTTCGACGATGCGCAGCTTCGCCGATATTTCCAGAAGGCCGTGATCGTTTCGGGCGACAGCCCGGTTCTGCTCGACAGGTATCTGGAAGGCGCCGTCGAGGTCGATGTCGACGCCGTGTCCGATCGCACAGAGGTCCACGTCGCCGGCGTAATGCAGCATATCGAGGAGGCGGGGGTGCATTCCGGCGACAGCGCCTGCTCGCTTCCGCCCTACTCGCTCGGCGCGGATATTATCGCCGAACTCAAGCGGCAGACGGAATCCATCGCGAAGGCCCTTCAGGTTTCGGGGCTTTTGAATGTTCAGTTCGCGATCCAGGACGACGCAATCTATGTTCTGGAAGCCAATCCCCGCGCCTCTCGAACCGTACCATTCGTGGCTAAATCGGTCGGCTCGCCCATCGTGGCCATGGCAGCGCGAATCATGGCCGGCGAGTCTTTCAAGAATTTTGAACTCAAGCCGTCTGAAACGCCTCACTTCTCGGTAAAGGAGGCCGTGCTGCCGTTTTCGCGATTTCCCGGCGTGGATACGATTCTCGGCCCGGAAATGCGCTCGACCGGCGAAGTCATGGGAATCGGGTATTCATTCGAAAACGCATACTACAAGGCCCAAATCGGAGCGGGTACAGTTCTGCCCGCGAACGGCCGCGTCTTCATTTCCGTGCGCGACAGCGACAAGACGGAAAAATTGGCTGCATCCGCCGCCCTGCTCGCCGAACTGGATTTCGAGATCGTGGCAACTCGCGGCACGGCGAGCTTCCTCCGGAAGAGCGGAACCGGCTGCGAAGTCGTCAACAAAGTCTATGAGGGTCGACCCAACATTGTCGATGCGATCAAGAACGGCCAGATTTCGCTGGTTATGAACACAACCGACGGCACGCAAACGATTTCCGACAGCCGCGAGATTCGCATGGCCTCCCTGGCCAACCGGATTCCGTACTGCACAACCGCGCCCGCCGCTCATGCGGTCGTGCTTGCGATAAGCAACCGCGCGACCGGCGAATTCGAAGTCCGACCGCTGCAGATGCTTTTCGCCCCGGACCAGGACTTGATCCCGAGCTGTCGGAGCATCGAACGGCAAAAAACAGGCGGCTTGGCGCGCCCGCATTAAAACATGCGAACGCCCGGCGGCACGTCGGCGTCGGGCGATAGAAGCACAACGTTGCCATCCTCGTCGGGCACGCCGAGGACAAGCACCTCGGACATGAACTTGCCGATCTGGCGCGGCGGAAAATTCACGACGGCGACAACTAGCTTCCCTCGAAGCGAGTCCGGCGAATACCGACTGGCGATTTGCGCCGAGCTTCTTCTAATTCCAAATTCCGGCCCGAAATCGATAAGCATCTTTATCGAGGGCTTCCTAGCCTCCGGGTACGGCTCGGCCTCGACGATTCTGCCGGCGCGGATATCGACTTTCAGGAAATCGGCGAAGTCCAGGAATGCATCTTCATCCGCCAAGCTGCCTGCCCCTTTCCGCGGCGGCTTCGACGGCGCGCGACATGAGCGGCTGCAGCCCCGACCTGCCGTCCATGAGAATTTCGAGCGCCGCGGCGGTCGTGCCCGCCGGACTGGTTACGCTTTCGCGAAGTTTCGCGGGCGTGTCTTCCCCAAGCTTCGCGAGCTGGCCCGCTCCCGCGACCGTTGCGAGCGCCAGCTTTTCCGCGGTTTGCCGGGGAAGTCCCTGCTCCACGCCGGCGGCGGTCAGCGTCTCGATCAAAAGAAATACGTAGGCCGGTCCCGAACCGGACACGGCGGTTACGGCATCCATCAGAGACTCGTCCTGCAATTCGACCGTTTCCCCGACTGCCGAAAGCAGCGACCGGGCGATAGCGAACTGCCCGTCGCTTGCATGCGAATTGCGCGAAATCGCCGTAATTCCCTTTCCGATCGCCGCAGGCGTGTTTGGCATGGCCCGTACGACTGGCGTCCCCGAACCGAGCATGTCTTCGAAAAACTCTATTCGCTTGCCCGCTGCGATTGAAATGAAAAGCGTTGCGCCGCCGCCAAATTCCGAGACGGCGGGCAGCGCGGCGTCCATGGCTTGGGGCTTGACGGCTAATATGCAGACTGTCGGAGCCAATCCGCCTCCGCTATTCAGGGAAACGCCCTGCTGGCTCAGCCATTCGGACGGATTGGGCTCGATTACAGAGACGGATCCCGCATCTATTCCGTCGGAAAGCCATCGCCCGAGCAGTGCCGATCCCATTTTTCCGCAGCCCAAAAGCAATAGCCTTTGATTGACCATATCGGGATTAACCGCCGCCAAAATCATACCTTTCCGCTAGTGGATATTCTCATTGCCAACGCTTCTCGACAAGATGCGCAGAATTAAATGGGGGATTCACGCAAGTCTGCGACATTTCCGCGGGATTCCTATGCAGCATGCAACGAGTCCGGGAGTACTATCGATAAAGCCGCCAAATGGCAACCAGCGGATCGGGGCATGAATTGGCTCGACGCCGGCGCGACTCTCGATCTCAAATCCAGAATTAAGCCGTAGCAATAGGCGTTGGCGGAATCTAGAAAACAATTTGCCGACCGGGCGAGCGATGCCGGCCCGCGCGACTTCAGGCGTTGATTTCCCCTTCCGCCGGGCGCCATTCAACGCGATTCAAAGGGCTTTATGCCCGACACCGAAAACCGAATCCGGTCTAGGCGAAACCGTAAGTCTCGGCTATGGCCAGATGCATTGCCTCTTCGGGAGAATGGTCGCCTAGAGCCACGAGTTGGAACGCTGGAAAGAATCTTTCGCACAAAGAATAAGCGGCGAAAAGCAGACGTTCGATCTGGAGGCCGTTTATATTCATCTCGTCGTCCGAAATCATCGCGTAGCGATAGATCATCTGCTTTGGCTCGCGCTTGTACGTGAAGGCCCCGGTCCAGCAAAGGTCGTTCGCGCGATGTATCGTATCTAGGATGCCGGGCATTCTAGACGCTGGAACTTCCAAGTCGAAGCTGCAAACCAGTTTCAGCAATTCCTCGAATCCCGACCAACCCATCGAGACCGAATAAATTCGCCAGTTGCCTTCTACAGTGAAAAATATATGGTCTTCGTCGAGCCTGTCGAATTTCCATTCGTGTTTGGCGGCCAAGGATTCGACCAAGTCTATTGGATGGAATTCACTTCCATCCAATAAGGATTCTGCAATCGTCATGCTTCTGCTCTCTAGCTATGTGTATTGGTTTCTTGCGCCATCAACATCAATACATATAACCTAAATTTTGCGGGATTGCAACAAATCCGACGAAATGGTGTGTACTAAATTTTTATTGAAAGGAACCCGGCAAGAAATCTCCCCATTTCCAAACTGCAGGCAGAATTCTACGGCGGACTTCGAAGCCGATTTACCTCTCGAAAAACGAACTCGTCCACCTGTCTGAATTCCTTACGCGCCGGCGCTGGCGGCTTGTCGCTCGACGGCGAGGAATGATCCGCGGAATGCAATTGAATTCGCCGCGGCCAATTAGCTTTTTACATTTGACGAACTCCAGAATCATTTTATATGGGCGGGAAATTCCGGGTGGACTGCGGCGCATCGGGCTTGTCGGTCCGGCCAACGAAGGCAGAAAGCGAGAATTGAAAACTGCTATGACTAAAGTTGATCCGGTTTCAATGTTGAGCGATTCCGTACGGGTCCCATTTGAAAACGCCAGGGCCATGCCGCCGATCGTATATACAAGCGAAGAGTTTCTCGATCGCGAAACTCGAGATATATTCGCCAAGGAATGGATTTGCGTCGGCCGGTCAAGTTCGCTAGCCGACCCGGGAGACTATTTAACCTACGAACTGGCGGGGCAGCCAATCCTGGTTGTTCGCGGTCGAGACGGTCGCCTTAACGCAATGTCAAACGTTTGCTTGCACCGGATGTCGACAATTCTTCACGGTTCGGGCAACGTTCGCCTGCTTTCCTGCCCCTATCACGGATGGACCTACAATCTCGACGGTTCACTGCGCGGCGCGCCGGCGATGGGCAACAACCGGGGATTCTGCAAGCAAAGCTACAAATTGCCGCGAATTCGATGCGAAGAATGGCTCGGCTGGATCATGGTTACTCTGGATGAGAACGCTTCGCCGGTTTCGCAGCGGCTTGCGGAAATCGAGAGCCTCGTCGCCGATTTCCAAATGGCCGAGTATCTGGAGGCGTTCAACGAGAATTTTCTTTGGAACACCAATTGGAAGGTGCTTGCTGAAAACTTCATGGAAAGCTACCACTTGCCGGTTTGCCATGCCGCGACGATCGGCGGCCATTCGAAAATGGATGAAGCGGTTTGCCCGCCCGGCAGGCCTGCATTCAACTTTCATACGATATTGAAAGACGGCTCGCTGCCGATTTCCGTCGCTCATCCGAAAAATGTCGGGCTTGTGGGCGATCGGCGACGCACGACCTATCTTCTGTCGATTTATCCGAGCCTGCTTATCACGTTAACGCCGGGATATTTTTGGTATCTGTCGCTGCATCCGAACGGAGTCGGCCAAGTCAGAATTCTATTCGGCGGCGGATTGGCGCGGGAATTTTTCGGCAACCCCGACTCGGACCGGCAAGTTTCGGAACTGAAGGAGCTTCTCATCGACGTTAATGAGGAAGACCGGAAGTGCACGGAGCGAGTCTACAAGGGCCTATGCGCCGACTTGGCGCGGCCCGGGCACATTAGCCATCTGGAAAGGCCGAATTTCTTGTTTGCCCAGTACCTAGCGGAAAAAGTAGGGGGATTTGAACGGCAGTTCGACTAGGATTCGGCCTAGCCGAGCTTCGCGTTGGCCACGCTTAACGGACTTCTTTCCGTTCGCAGGCAAGTCTGAATTGCGATCATTCGCGCTTATTCAGGAATCGTCGAAGATTTCGACGCTCTGCGCGTCGCCCGCGTGCGACCGAGCATCGCCGCAGCGACTTTCGCGCCAGCCGGAGATGCAGTCGAGAGTCCCGGTTCAGCCGGATTTATCCCCTTGTCCGGGGGCTAGGCGCGCCCTGTTCGCTTGGCTTCGATCGCTAGGAATGGATCCTTTCCGCCGCAATCGGAAAATTGATTGGGCAGCAGGCGGTCAAATTCTAAGTCGCAATGAAACTTGGCGCAGCAGGCGGCCCGAACTCCAAGCGCGAATTAACCTGCGCGCTTGGCGTCCCGGACATTCGCCCGGTGCAAAGAAGTTAACTCGCGGCGGATGCCTTTTTCGCTCCGGTCGAGCGGCGCTTCGGCTTACTTGCCGCCGCCGTTTCCAGCGCCTCGATTCTGGCCCTGAGCTCCTTGTTTTCCTCGTGAGCCTTTTGAACCATCGCTAGGACCGCCTCGAATTCTTCGCGGTTTACCAGGTTTCTCTGGGCCAAAAACCGGTCCATCCAGCTATCGAACGCAGTTTCCGCTTCGTTCTTGGCTTCATTTGCGACATATGCCGCGTTGTTCATGAGCCTTGAGAGATCTTCGAAAAATTTATTCTGGCTTTGCATTTTTCAACCTCTACATAACATGTCACATGAGATATGGGCGCGAAGCCGAACAATTCCAAGTGCAGGTTGACAATAGCTCCATTCAACATGATTGAACCTCGATGATCTTTGCAATCCCCTTTCCGAATATTCGACCGGAGATCTTCTCGCTGGAGATCGGCGAATTCACATTTGCTCTTCGCTGGTATGCGCTCGCCTATCTCGGCGGGTTCCTGATCGCATGGCTCTTGCTCGCTTCGATGTTTCGCCGTTCCCAATTATGGCCCGAAGGCAAGCCGCCGATGGCGACATCGCAATTGGATTCGCTGGCAACATGGATGATCCTAGGCGTGGTGCTAGGCGGCCGAATCGGCTACGCCCTGATCTACAGCCCCAGGTATTTCTTCGAAAATCCGCTGGAGCTCCTGAAAGTCTGGATGGGGGGAATGTCCTTTCACGGCGGCATGCTGGGCGTTGTCGTATTCGGGTTCCTGTTTTGCCGATTCAACCGCCTTTCGGTGATTAGCCTAGCCGATGCCGTCGCCATAACCGTGCCTTGGGCCTTGTTTCTCGGCAGAATCGCCAATTTCATAAACGGAGAGCTTTGGGGACGCGCCACCGACGTTCCCTGGGCTGTCGTGTTTCCAGGCGCCGTGGGATTCGACTGCGCGTCGCCCTGCCCTCGCCATCCTTCGCAGATTTACGAGGCGCTGCTCGAAGGATTGCTTCTCGGCCTTGTATTGGCCTGGCTTGCCTATCGAAGGGGATGGCTGAAGAAACCGGGCCAGATCACGGGCGTGTTCGCGGCCGGCTACGGAGCGGCAAGAACATTCGTCGAGTATTTTAGATTGCCCGACAGCCAATTCGCAACCGTCGAAAATCCCATCGGATTCGCCATCGCGTTTTCCGAAACCGCGGGCATCACGATGGGCCAGCTGCTTTCGCTGCCGATGCTCGCTGCGGGACTGGTCATAATCGTCTGGGCGCGCCGGAGAAATCCTTGACGGAGCTTCTCGCCGTCCTGAAGAAGAGGATACGTGCCGGAGGCCCGATTTCCGTTTCCGAATACATGTCCGCCTGCCTCCTGCACCCGCAATTCGGATTCTACAGCCGCCAAGAGCCTTTTGGAATCGACGGCTCGTTTACAACCGCACCGGAAATCAGCCAGATGTTCGGAGAAATCATCGGACTGTTTCTTGCGCAGGCCTGGCTCGACCAAAAATCTCCCGGCGAATTCACGCTGGCTGAACTTGGCCCCGGGCGCGGCACGCTGATGTCGGACGTGCTGCGATCGACAAAAGTCGTTCCCGGTTTTCTGGAAGCCGCCAATGTGGCGATCATTGAGCAGAGTCCGAAACTATCCAGACGGCAAATTTCGTCGCTGAAGAATTGGAGCGCAACGCACCTGGAATTAGCCAGCGAACTGCCGGATCGTCCGCTGTTCCTGATTTCCAATGAATTCTTCGACGCTTTGCCGGTGCGGCAGTTCGTCAAGCGACGCGACTCGCTGGCGGAAATTAGAGTCGGTCTAATTGGAGATAGGCTGGCGCCCGGCATCGCCCCGGTCGCGCCTATCGGCCCGAACCGGAATCCAACCGACATTCCCGCGTCGGAAGTGGTGGAGGTTCGACCTTCGGCGGAATCCGTCATGCGTCCGATTTCCGAGAGAATCGCCCGATTCGGCGGCGTGGCGCTCATAGTGGACTACGGCGACTGGAATATACGCGGCAGCACGCTGCAGGCGGTTTGCCGGCACGGCAAGGTCGATCCCTTCGCCGCTCCCGGACATGCCGACATTTCGGCGCATGTCGACTTCGGGAGCCTGGCCGGGCTAGCGGGAAATGCAGAGGTAACCGCCATGGCGACGCAAGGCGAATTTCTGATGCGCCTCGGCATTTCGGAGCGGGCGCGCATACTCGCAAAAAAACTCTGCGGGCCGGCGCTGGAAAACCATCTTGCGGCGCTAGGACGCCTCACAGATCCCGACGCGATGGGAAGCTTGTTCAAGGCTATCTCGCTTTATCCGCGCCACGCCCCGGCGCCGCCTGGATTCACTGGCGGTCGATGACGGCGATTCCGATTTTCTCGGAGCTTCTGGCGCCGTTCAAACACGGCTTTTTCGGGCGGCGAGGAGGCGTTTCCGCAGGCGTTTACAGTTCGCTCAACTGCAGGCGCGGATCTTCCGACCGACCGGAGTACGTTTCAAAAAACAGGCAGATCGCGGTTGAGTCCGTTGGCGCGGACATGGGCGGCCTTGCGACTCTCTACCAGGTTCATTCGAATGTCGTCGTGGAAGCGAAGCCGCCTCTCGGAAGAATTCGCCCGAAAGCGGACGCCATGGTTTCAAATTCGCCAGGCATCGCTCTTGGCGTATTAACTGCCGACTGCATGCCCGTTCTATTCGGGGATCCGGCAGCGGGAATCGTCGGCGCGGCGCATGCGGGCTGGCGAGGCTCGCTCTCTGGCGTACTGCAGAATACGATCGCGGCGATGGAAGAGCTCGGCGCGGAAGCTAAACGCATCAGAGCCGCGATCGGGCCATGCATTAGCCAGCGCAACTATGAAGTCGGAGAGGAATTTTTCGACGCATTCGTATCCGTCAACCCGGCGTTCTCGCAGTATTTCAAGAAAGCCCGGGGCGAAAAATTTATTTTCGATCTTCCCGCTTTCGGCCTGGATCGAATTCGCGACAGCGGAATCGAAGACGTCGAATGGATGGGCGAGTGCACATACGGCAAGCCGGAGGATTATTTTTCCTACAGAAGGTCCCGGCACGCGATTGACAAGGACTTCGGCTGCCAATTGTCCGTAATTTCAGCCTAGCGACGCAGAATGGGCGGGTTCGAGCCGAGCTTTTCGCTCGGCGGCGGTTGCATTGCGGACGCAATTTTGCGATTCCGCCGTTTCATTTCGCCTTCCGACCGCGCACGGCCGCGACGATATCCGATTAAACGCCAACAATTCCGGAGCCATCGAATAAATGGGGAATTCAAAACGAACGCGACTGCTAATTATCGGTTCGGGACCGGCTGGATACACGGCCGCAGTCTACGGATCGCGGGCCATGCTCGAGCCGGTCCTAATTCAGGGCATTCAGCCCGGCGGTCAGTTGACGATTACGACCGACGTAGAAAACTGGCCCGGCGATTCCATGATTCAAGGACCCGATCTCATGGTCAGAATGCAGGAGCACGCCGCTTCCACCGGCGCCGAAGTCGTTTCCGATCATATACTTTCGATCGACCTCTCGTCGCGTCCCTTCTCGGCCCGAGGCGACAGCGGCGTTGAATATCTTGCCGAAGCCGTAATTTTGGCCACAGGCGCGCAAGCAAAGTGGCTTGGCCTTCCTTCCGAGGACAAATTCAAGGGACACGGCGTTTCGGCGTGCGCGACATGCGACGGATTCTTCTACAGGAGCCGGCAAGTGGCTGTCGTCGGCGGCGGCAATACGGCTGCCGAAGAAGCGATCTTCCTAACCAAATTCGCAACCAAGGTCACGCTTGTCCATAGGCGAAGCGAACTTCGCGCCGATAAAATCCTGCAGAGCAGACTGTTCGAAAACGAAAAAATAGAACCGCTTTGGGACCATGTCGTGGATGAAATTATCGGCAGCAATGATCCGCTCGGCGTAACTGGCGTCGCGGTTAAGAATGTCGCAAGCGGAAAGAGGACGACCTTGCCCTGCGAAGGGGTTTTCATCGCGATTGGTCATTCGCCGGCATCCGAACTTGTCGCCGGCCAGCTCGAAACCCATTCGGGCGGCTACGTCGCCGTCGAACCCGGCAGTACGGCCACATCGATTCCAGGTGTTTTCGCGGCCGGCGACATAACTGACCACGTCTACCGGCAGGCCGTTACATCCGCAGGAATGGGCTGCATGGCGGCTTTGGACGCCGAAAAATTCCTCGCCGAAAACCCGTCGACCTGAGGCCGCGGCGATTTTCCTGCCGGAGCGGGCCGTCGGAAACTCGTACAATGCGGCGAATTCGATTCACTTGCATTCGACTTTCGACGCCCGCCTAGCCGATGCCCGTAGCCGGCGCCTATCGAAAAATCAGCGTTTTCCGTTCAAGGAGCGATGTCGGCGCATCTCTTGACGCCTAGTTCCGCCATGCAGGCCCGGACAGCTTAGCGCCGGGCAAAATTCGATTTTTACGCGTTGCCGGTCCTTGGATCGCAAACTTCTGAAACGGGGATTGCTCGGCGAAATCGCCGCGCCGGTCAATACGGCATTGGATTTGATCGGTGCGCCTTGTCGATATCGTCCAAGCATTCGTCGGTCAAAGTCGTTTCCGTGACTTTAAGCAGGTGCTCGAGCTGGGCGGACGTCGTCGCGCCGAAAATCGTCGACGCCATGAACGGTCGCGTCGCGCAGAACGCAAGAGCCATGTGGGCGAGATCGAGGCCGTGCTTTCGGGCAACCTCCCAGTATCCTTCAACTGCTCGAGTAGACCTGTCGGTTGATCGACCGCCGAGTTTCGGCGAAATCGACTTTCGCGAACCGTCGGGCACGGCTCCATTCCTGTATTTGCCGGTAAGCAGCCCGGTCGCGAGCGGCGAGTAGGCCAGGAGCCCAACCGACTCGTGGTGGGACAATTCGGCGAGATCGGTATCGTAAAGTCGGCACATCAAGCTGTATTCGTTCTGTATCGATTCGACTTTGGGAAGGCCGCGTTCGCGCGCAATCCGCAGCCAGTTCGCCGTTCCCCAAGCGCTTTCGTTCGAAAGACCGAAAAATCTGATTTTGCCCGCTTTGACCAAATCATCGACCGTTTCCAAGGTTTCCGCCATATTATCCAGCGTCTCGGATGTGCTTTGCCTAGTCGGATCATACGTCCAATTCTGCCTGAACATGTAGGATCCGCGGTTCGGCCAGTGCAGCTGATAAATGTCGATGTAATCCGTATTGAGGCGCTTGAGCGAACTTTCGACGGCGACCGGGATCGTTTGGCGCGAAATCGGCGCGCCGTCGCGGATCCTTGCTTGCCCTTCGCCCGATATTTTCGTTGCGACGAGAAGATCCTTGCGCCGCCCCGATTTGGCAACCCAGCTTCCGATGATTCTCTCGCTGTCGCCTTGAGTCCTGGCAGTCATCGGATTGACGGGATAGAGCTCCGCCGTGTCGGCAATATTGATGCCGCGGTCGAGGGCGATGTCGATCTGCCTGTGAGAGTCGGCCTCCGGCGTTTGAGTGCCGAATGTCATGGTGCCAAGGCAAAGTTCGCTAACGAGAGTTTCCGTTCTGCCCAGTCGATTCATTTTCATTTGCTTTACCTTCCGGTTTGAGACTTGATACGGTCGAATACTCTCGCGGATCCCGGGTTAAACTCGACCGAAACGCAAGCAAGGGCGGGTTTGCCTCCCTTGGCGGGTTACTTGCGATCGCAAGGGCCGACCGGATTCGGCTGACTGCCCGATGCGCTCGTAATTGTCTAGATTATTTAAGGCGCGCGCCTAATTCAATGAACGTGCACAGGAGAGTAGTCATTCCTGCGCGCCACGGCAAATGCGGTTCGACGATCGGAAACGACCGCGATTCTCTGCCCGGCCGCATCGTGAACGGCGAACATCTCCCTCGCCCCGGAAATCTGCTCGCGAATTTCTTCCGGCAACTCGGCCGCTTCCACCGGGCGCACGTAGACCGTACGGTTCAAGTTGCCGAAATCAAGTTGTGGATTGCTTGCCATCATCTGCTCCTAGCTAGATAATATTTGAATGCGTCGGATCTGACGGTCGGGGGATTCCCGATATAAATCTACATGCAGCAGCCCGTCTTTCAGATTCGCGCCGGAAATTTCCATTCCATTCGCGAGAACGAAGCTGCGGCGAAACTGCCGCATGGCAATTCCATTGTACAGAAATGTCCTCCCGGAGTCGGAGTCGCTTCGCTTCCCGGAGATCGTGAGCTTGCGGTCGTCAAGCATTATGTCAAGGTCTTCGACCGAAAAACCGGCGACGGCTACCGATATTCTCAATCGGTCGCTCGAAGTCTTCACGATATTGTAGGGCGGATAGCCGCCGGAATCGCTCTTCTCCGCGTTTTCCAGCAGCCGGTCCAGTTGGTCGAATCCGAGCAGGAATGGATGCGACCCGAAAAATTGCCTTGCCATATTTCAATCTCGTAGAAGCCGTCCTTGAAAAATTTAGCCGAAAACCTGTCACGATATGTGCGCTTCGACGCTAAATGGCAAGGAGTTGATGTCAATTTGCATTTCGCGGCTCGACTCGTCCGCGCTCGAAACCGCCGGATTCCGAAATTGCGCGACCGCTTCGTAGGCGGATTCTTCCGCTGCCGGCGCATAAGGCCGGATGCGGCGCTCCGGGAGGCCCGGCCGCGTTTCGCGAGGATCGACGCCGAGCCGGGAATATGGACGGCCAATGCGCCGAGGGCCGAGCCGGCGCAAAAAAAGGGAGCCGAGATTGGCTCCCTTGGAATTCAACTGTTCGGTCTCGCCTTACATCATGCCGCCCATTCCGCCCATGTCAGGTCCGGGCATGGGAGGTGACTTGGGTTCCGGCTTTTCGGCTACCATCGCCTCGGTCGTGATAAGCAATCCGGCGATGGAAGCGGCGTCTTCCAGAGCAGTTCTAACGACTTTGGCAGGATCGATAATTCCGAACTGGAACATGTCGCCGTATTCCTCGGTCTGAGCATTGAAGCCAAAGTTGGGCTCGGTCGACTCGCGCACCTTGCCGGCCACGATGGCAGCATCGACCCCGGCATTTTCGGCGATCTGGCGAAGCGGCGATTCCAATGCCTTGCGAACAATCGTAACTCCCGCATCCTGGTCGCTATTCGCTCCCTTGACTTGATCGAGAGTATTCGCCGCAGCAATCAGCGCGACTCCTCCGCCCGCGACGATGCCTTCCTGAACCGCCGCGCGGGTGGAGTTGAGAGCATCGTCGACGCGATCCTTGCGTTCCTTGACTTCAACTTCGGTAGTGCCGCCTACGCGAATTACGGCAACGCCTCCGGCGAGCTTCGCCAAACGTTCCTGAAGCTTTTCGCGATCGTAGTCCGACGTGGTTTCTTCGATCTGCTGGCGAATCTGCGCAACTCGTCCTTCGATCTCGGATTTTTCGCCGGCTCCGTCGACAAGTGTCGTTTCGTCCTTGTTGATGGAAACCTTCTTGATTTGGCCGAGCATTTCGGTGCCGACGTTTTCCAGTTTCATGCCGAGGTCTTCGGAAATGACCTGGCCGCCGGTCAGGATCGCAATATCCTGAAGCATCGCCTTTCTGCGGTCGCCGAATCCGGGCGCCTTGACGGCGGCGATTTTGAGCCCGCCGCGCAGCTTGTTGACCACCAGCGTTGCGAGCGCTTCGCCTTCAACGTCTTCGGCGATAATGAGAAGCGGCTTTCCGGATTGAATTACCGTTTCAAGCAGCGGAACCATGGGCTGGAGAGACGACAGCTTCTTTTCGTGCAGGAGGACGTAGGCTTCCTCGAGATCGGCCGTCATTTTTTCGGCATTCGTTACAAAGTACGGCGAGAGGTAGCCGCGGTCGAATTGCATGCCTTCCACGACATCGGTTTCCGTTTCCAGACCTTTGTTCTCTTCGACCGTGATTACGCCTTCGTTGCCGACTTTCTGCATCGCGTCGGCGATCTGGTTTCCGATCTCTTCTTCGCCGTTAGCGGAAATCGTTCCGACCTGGGCAACTTCAGCGGAGTCATTGACTTCGCGCGAAGCGCCTTTAATTTCGGCGACGACCTTCGAGACCGCAAGATCCACGCCTCGCTTGAGGTCCATGGGATTCATGCCCGCGGCGACGGATTTCAAGCCTTCGCGAACGATCGCATGCGCAAGCACTGTCGCCGTCGTAGTGCCGTCTCCGGCCTCGTCGTTGGTACGGGACGCGACTTCTTTCACCATTTGCGCGCCCATGTTCTCGAACTTGTCTGAAAGTTCGATTTCCTTGGCGACGGCTACGCCGTCCTTGGTGATGCGCGGCGCGCCGAAGGACTTGTCGACCACGACGTTGCGGCCTTTCGGGCCGAGCGTAACTCTTACGGCGTCGGCAAGAATATTGATTCCGGCCAGCATCCGGTTGCGGGCATCGGTATCGAATTTGACTTCTTTAGCAGCCATTTGGCTATTTCCTTTCTGATATCTCTAATTTTCGTAAAGACCGACTGCTCAGCTGAGTATGCCGAGAATGTCGCTTTCCTTCATGATCAGCAGCTCTTCGCCGTCGACGGTTACTTCCGTCCCGGACCATTTGCCGAACAGAACGCGGTCGCCATCCTTGACGGTCATCGGAATCAGTTCACCGGAATCCTTTCGCGCACCGTCGCCGCACGAGATAATTTCTCCCTCGGCAGGCTTTTCCTTTGCCGTATCGGGAATGATCAGGCCGCCCTTGGTTTTTTCGTCGCTCTCGATGCGGCGAACGAGGACTCGATCTTGGAGTGGTTTCAAGGCCATTTCACCTTCCTTTCATTTCAACTTCAAGTGAGCACTTTGCGACCGCCGACAATTTGTCGGCACTCATCGCCGCCGAGTGCTAACAGCCGTTAGGTAGTGGCTCGGATTGCCGGCTTCAATATCTCCGCGAAAAAAAATCGAAAAATTTTTGCGCCGCGATTCTGGAATTGGGAGCCTCGCCGCGCGACGCGAAACCCCGGCGCCGACCTTGAAAAATTTGGCTAAATCGCCGTTGGTCTTCGCGGCGGCGCGCCTAACCCTCCCCATTGGCCTGATCGCCCTCCTCGGTTCTGCCGGCAGCATCGACTTCCATGCCGTCGCCTTTTTTCGGGGCTTCGCAGCTTGCCAGCTTCTGCCGGCGAGCGGGCCGCATTCGCGTATTGTAATTATCATGTTCGGAAACCCGCTTGCGATCGCCCTGGCGCAAGAGGGACCGATTCCGCAATGGCACCCAAGCCACGCGGCATTGCGGCATGCGTGGTCCGCAAAGATGCGTCGTGACACCGGGCCGATAGAAGTCTATAAGCTCACCGCCAATTTCAGCAGGAAATCGGAGGGAAAGTATGATCAAGGTTTTCGGGCACAGGTCGCCGGATACGGATTCCGTGGGTTCCGCTATCGCATGGGCATGGTATCTTTCGGAGGTTCTGGATCGACCTGCCGAAGCCAAGGTGCTAGGCGAGCCCAGCCAGGAAGCCAAGTACGTGCTGGAACGCTGGGGGATCGAAGTCCCCGAATCGATTTCCGAAATCGAACCCGGAGACCAGGTCGTCATTGTCGACACGAACAATGTCGCGGAATTGCCGGAAAATATTTCCGATGCCGACATTGTGGAGATAATCGACCATCACATGCTTCAGGGAGGCCTGAATACCAATAGGCCGATCAATGTCACGGTCAGGCCCTTGGCATGCACAGCGACCGTAATGCATCAATTGATGGGCGCGGACGCCGGGAAATTGGCTCCTGAAATCAAGGGGCTGATGCTTTCATGCATAATTTCCGATACGCTTGAATTCCGGTCTCCGACGACGACGAGCGCGGACAGGGACCTTGCTGAAAGCCTGGCGAAGGATCTTGATGTCGACATTTCGGAACTGGCGCGGGCCATGTTCGAGGCGAAATCCGACATCTCGAGTTTATCCGACGCGCAGCTTCTACAAATTGATTCGAAAAATTTCGAAATCAATGGAAAATCGGTTCGCATCTCGGTTCTTGAAACGACGAATCCTTCATCCGTACTGGACCGCAGGCAGGGTATAATTAACGAAATGGAAAAGTGCAGGGCCGAAGACGGATTCGACCTTGCACTGGTATTCGTCGTCGACATTCTCGCGCAGAATTCCGTAATGCTGCTGCCCAACGAATTCGCGAGGCAAGTAGCGTCGAAAAGTTTCGGAGCGATCTCGACAGGCGATTCCGTCGTGCTTCCCGGCATCGTCAGCCGAAAGAAGCAGATCATTCCAAATCTGGCATGGTAGCGCGGAAAATGCGCAAATGCCGGCCGGAGGGCTGAAATGACCGAAATCATAAGCGAATTTCACGAAATCTCGGATCGCTACGACGCGATCCTTTGCGACTTGTGGGGATGTCTGCACGATGGCTGCCGTCCGTTCTTGGAAGCCGTATCCGCAATGCGATCCTTTTCCAAAGGCGGCGGCGTTGTAGTCCTGCTTACAAACTCTCCCAGGCTTCACTGCGCCGTGGCGCGGCAGCTTGATCAGATCGGCGTACCGCGCGAAATTTGGAACCTGATCGTTTCTTCGGGCGATGCCGCTCAGGACGCATTGTTTGCCGGTCGAGTCGGTAAAAAAGTCATCCATATCGGCCCGCCGATTAATTTAAAGTTTTTCGAACCGCCCGAAGATTCCGATGCCGCCGAAATCGAGCGCGTTTCCGGCGCCGAGGCGGAAGGATTTGTATGCACGGGCCTTTTCGACGAGGAGAGTGACAAGCTCGACGACTATCTGCCCATGCTTGAAAAAGGCGCAAGGGCAGGTTTGAAGCTGCTTTGCGTCAACCCGGACATCGTCGTGGACCGAGGTGAAAAGCGCTTCTATTGCGCTGGCGCGATCGCGCGCCTTTACGAGTCGATCGGGGGCGAATCTCTCTATTTCGGAAAGCCTCATCGCCAAATCTACAATCTCGCGGCCAAGAGGCTCGAAAAGCTGGCGCCGGGCATTAGCAAGGATCGGACCGTGTGCGTCGGCGACGGAATCGCGACGGATATTCTAGGAGCCGAAAACCAGAAGCTGGACTGCGTATTCGTTTCCGGCGGATTGGCGGCCAGGGAAACCGGCACGGCGCATAGTCCCGATCCAACCAAGCTGGCGCGATTTTTGGAACGGCATGGAGTGTCGCCGAATTACGCGATCGGTCGGCTGAGGTAGCGAGGACGACCGGAAAAACGAAGCGTGCCGAGCAATTAGATCCGGGGGTTGGCTCGGGGCGGGCGCCGAAAGATATTAATGCTGCTTGACTCGAATCAGGCATGTCTCCTCCGGCGAAGGTGCAATCTCCGCCATTATTCGAAAATCGGGAGGCGGCCTTTCCCGGGAAATCTTAATTGCCGCGCTAGGCGGTCTCTTGCGCGAATTTTCCCGATTTCAACCCGACGCTAGAAGAAATTTCGTCATACCGGCCAAAGATACTGCAAACCGCCGATGCCGAGATTGAATCGAGAGTCCGGGCGTAGGAATCGACCTGCCGGTCGCGGATGCAGATGTCGGCTCCTTGTCGAATGAGGACTCGGAGATACGGACGGCCAAAGGTTTCAAAAAAGCGCGGAATTCCGGCGATTCGCCTCGCTTTTGCACAGCCGTCGACAAATCCTTACGCTACTTCGAGGAGATGCCGCGATCTAGAAGCTCGCCATTGGCTCTTCTTTCGGAATAACAGAATGGAACGGCAAGTTATCGATTTCAAGGATCGGCTCCAATCGAGTGCAACATGGCGGCCAAGCATTTACGGCGTCGGTAGCGGTCCTGTGAGAGCCGACTTCAAGTCCATCAAAGCAAATTGCACGGGCCGATGGCCCGTGAGATACACGAGGTCGGCTCTTCCATCACGACAAGCCAGCGTCCGCGTTTAGCAGCTCGAGATACCGGGACATGATTTCGAGACAATATCGTCCCGCTGCGAGTTTTCCTCGCTACTGGATTAATGCTTTCCCTGTTCGTAAATGCTGTCCATTGCCTCTGTCTTGCCCTTGAGTCCAGAAGCCAGTTTGCAAACATTCGGTCCGGGCGTATCCCAAACTTGTTTAAAGGGCGGTGCGCGATGGTAGTCCCTAAGAAGCCCGCCTAATTTTGGACTGGAAAATCTGTATGCCGCGGGCGGACCCATCTACCTTTTTGAGCTACGCCCAATTTGGCCGTTAAAGCCCTTCACTGACAGAGCGTCGGCATCCTCTCGGCAACTGACGCCTGACCCGGCACGCGGATTGTACAGGATTCCAGCCAGATTCCATTTGAAATACGCGCTAAATATTAAGGCCTGTTCGATACGACGGTCTTTTCCGGTCTTCAACTATTGTAATCTCGGATAGAGTGACTTCAGTTTTTCCGGGTGTCTTCGGTACTGAACCGCCAGTCGACTTTCGCCGCCCGTCCGTTTTTCGGCGAGCTTTCCGGCATTGGCGCAGATTCATTTCGGTGCGCGGAGAACCTACGCGGAATTTTCTGATGAGAGCATAGCTCCGGCATCCCAAGCGGGCTGCGTCGGATTCGGAGGTGGTCGGGTCGATGGCGGCATGATTTCGGTTTCAAGGAAGAGTCGGCATCGACCATGACATTCGCGCGATTGAAGGCTTTGCCTGCGACTATCCGGTGGAGCAACACTGGAAATGCGTCTTGCGCTTCCTAGAAAGCTTGCCTTTCCAAGGCCGCTAACTGGTCTACTGCGATCGGGACAACACTGACGAGATGAACCGACGCCTGGCAAACCAAGCCTTCGAAAACCCCTATTCCGTGAAGGAGTCGTTTGGAACGGTCTGGTCGGTTTCTACTAAATTCTCTGATCGGATCCGCACGCTTGGCACTCGAATCCAAGGAAATTGGCGCGTGAAACATCACGGGAGCTTTCAACGCGTCCAAGTCGGGCCGGTTACGCGAGACAGTTTACTGAATTGGAATTGGTCACGTTCCTGGAAATTCGGTCTACCGAATTCCGCCCGGATTTGCATCAATGCTCCCGCGTTCCCGACGCGAGCACGTCGTCCAGGGTCGCCGCGTCCAGAACCGCTCCCGCCCAGGACCTGATCTCCGAATCCTTGGCGTCCCGAATCCGATTGCGGATGTCGGAGGGAAGCTCTCCGAAGCGCCGCTCCAAAAGCTCCAGCAGCAACTCCATGCGGCCCTTGGCCTTGCCCTCGTCCCTGCCTCTGGCAAGCCACTTTTCCGCCAGCGTGCCCATCATCGTCTCCCATTCTTCCGGATTCGTTCGCTTGAGCGAAGCTTCGAGCTCCGGCTCGTCTATACTGGATTTCTCCATGAGATAAAAAAAAATGTACCGGCCGAATTCCCCCCTGAAATCCGCGCCGCCGGTAATCGCGTCCAGCTGCTCGGAAGTGTGCCGTTTCTGTTTTGCTACGGCAAGGGCGAGCAGCGCGGCGTTGGCCTCCGGGTCCTCCGAAAGCCGGGCGGAATCCGTCGACCCGAAATTGTACAGGAAGTAGCCGAAGCCTCCGAGGGTCTTCTCAAGGCCGGGCGGCATGTCGATCATCTCAAA
>MKWU01000602.1_pt1 | contig 67725 bp, 64 predicted proteins | sample 809101 | NCBI WGS metagenome assembly MKWU01 (sample SAMN05860141, study PRJNA318959) | sponge metagenome | host: Aplysina aerophoba | place: Slovenia: Piran, Adriatic Sea, Gulf of Piran | collected 2013-05-07
GCACGTCCAAGCCGATATAGGCTTCATATCCGTTGTCGTCCATCTGTCTGTCCTCCTGTGAGATCAACTCTTCCGGTCGCAGACCTCCTGCTCCGGTTGCAAGGACAGATTAATCCATCATGTCTTGCCGTCAGTCCAGCCGAACGGGATTCTTATTGGCCCGTTTTCGGTAGCGGGTGTGACTATACTGAGGTCACGTGGATTTTCTGCTCACCGCTCGATCCACAGTGTTGCTAACGGACATTGAGAGGAAACGATAGTGCCGGGTGACCATAACGTACGTGCCCATGGGGGCCATGAGAATGATGCCCGCCGCATCTTCTGGGCTTTTCTGCTGATCGGGGGGTTCATGATCGTCGAAATCGTCGGCGGCGTGATCTCAGGCTCTTTGGCGCTGCTTGCCGACGCCGCCCACATGCTGGTCGACACGGTATCCTTGCTGTTTGCATGGATTGCCTTCCGGTTGAGCCGCCGTCCAGAGGACAAGATGCGGACTTATGGTTATCACCGCTTTCCAGTTCTCGCCGCCTTCACCAATGGTGTCAGCCTCGTGTTCATCGTTGGCTGGATCTTTTCCGAAGCGGTTGGCCGGTTCATCAATCCAACCGAAGTGCTCGCCGGTCCCATGCTCGTAGTGGCAGTGCTTGGTCTCCTCGTCAATATCGGCGCGTTCACGCTGTTTCTCGGAGCGAACCGCGACAACCTGAACGTCCGCGGCGCTCTGCTCCACGTAGTGAGCGACATGCTCGGCTCGATTGCGGCAGTCAGCGCCGCATTGATCATCATGACGACCGGCTGGATGCTGGCCGACCCGATTCTTTCCGTCCTGGTCTGCTTGCTGGTGTTGCGCAGCGCTTGGTTCCTGTTGAGAGAATCGGCACACGTGCTACTTGAGGGCGTTCCCAAGCAATTGAATGTACAAGAGATTGGCCCGGATCTAATTGAGAATATCCCGACCATCGAGGATGTTCACCATGTGCATGCCTGGTCCTTGTCACAGGAGCATTCACTGCTGACCTTGCACGCACGTGTTGCCGAGGACGCCAATCCGGATTCGACCATTGCCGCCATTCGGACCCGTATAGATGAGCGCTTCAGCATCGATCATGTCACGGTGCAAATCGAATTGGAAGATTGCACCGACAATCCCGTCACTGTGTCCGATTGATCATTGAGCGCGGGCGGCGTAGGCGAGTCACCGCGAACAGTGCCAATGCGGTGACGACGATAGAGGGTCCCGACGGCGTATCGAACTCAGCCGAAGCGAACAATCCTCCAGCCACTGCGGCAATGCCTGCCAAAGTGGCACCGACGGCCATTTTCTCCGGGCTTGACGCGAAGCGGCGTACCGTTGCTGCTGGGATTACCAGCAGCGCGACGATCAGCAGAACTCCGACGATCTTGATCGAAACAGCGATGGCTGCCGCCACGAGAAGCCCGAACGCTAGGCGTGCACGTTCCGGACGTAACCCTGCCACAGTAGCCAGATCGGTATTGACGGTCATTGCCAGCAACGGGCGCCAGATCCACCACAGCATTCCCAGTGCCGCTACGCCACCCAGCCAGATCACCGCCAAGTCGGCCCGTGATACGGCAAGAATGTCCCCGAACAACAACGCCTGCAGGTCGATTTTCATGTCCGAGAAGAAAGACAGAATGACAAGACCAAGGGCGAGTCCGCCATGCGCAAGCAGGCCGAGCAAAGTGTCCGTCGGCAATGTGTCGCGCCGTTCAAGGTAGAACATTGTTAATACGACCACGGAGGCAGTGGCGAATATGCCCACGGTCAAATTGAGGTCAATCAGGATGGCGAGCGCGACTCCGAGCAGGGCGGAATGCGCAATCGTCTCGCCAAAGTAGGCTAGCCGCCGCCAGACCACGAAACATCCTGCCGGCCCCGTGACGAGCGTCAGCCCGATGCCGGCGAGCAAGGCGCGTACGAAAAAGTCGTCCAGCATGCCTTAGCCTATGCGTTGCCGTGCCCGGCGGTCTGTATGGAGCCGCTTTCGTCCTGAGGTGGCGGGTCATGTTCGTGGGGCACTAAGACCACCACATCGCTGTCGGCGTCCATAACCATTTTGATGTCATGGGAAACCAACAAGACGCCACAGCCGAGGTCTTGGCGGATCTCTTCGATTAGCTTATGAAACACTTCTGCGCCAGCGACATCAACGCCTTGGTCCGGCTCGTCCAGGACCAGAAGGTCAGGTTGATGGATTAATGCCCGCGCGAGTAGCAGCCGTTGAAATTCGCCGCCCGACAAGGTTGTGACCGGAGGGTCGCCAAGTTTCTCCAGACCGACGGCGGCGAGGGTGGCATCAATGTCGCGAGCGGAGAAACGCCCGGTCAGCGCGACCAGGCGGCGAAGGCTGAGAGGCAGTGTCGGGCTAACCGATAGCCGTTGCGGGACATAGCCCACCTCCAATCCGGGTGCTTGTTCAATCGTTCCTTCATCAATGCGGATTAATCCGAGCAGGGCCTTGGCGCAGGTCGATTTGCCGGCTCCATTGCCCCCAATCAGATAGACTAGTTCGCCACGAGCCACCCTGACATCGACTTCCCGGATGATCCAGCGTTTGTTGCGCCGCACTCCAATATTGTGCGCATCAATGAGCGGTGCAGGGCGGGTATGCGGGTCGTCTCCCATAACGGCTATTCTACGGACGCAGCAGGGCAACCTTTTGCGGCATTTGCCGAATCACGGAAACAGCTAAAGTGAAATAGGCGATCTGTTTGCACATAACGTTATAATATAACAATCACAGCGGTTGCGTACGGCCTAGCCGCATCAGATGGTGCGGCAAGTTTCTCAAATAGGAGGAAGGTATGATGCAATCAGAATCCTTGGTCGCGGCAATTCGCGCTATACCCGTCAATCTCTTCCCGCCGATGCTCCGTCGCACTCTTTCCGTACTTCCCGCAGCAGTATTTTTCGGTTGCGTGATCTCGGGGTCAGCGGTAGCCGACGTAGCGGTCAGAGTGGCCGCTTCCATCAAGCCGGTGCACTCGCTGGTGAGTGCCGTGATGGAAGGAACAGGCGAACCTCATCTGATCATGCAGGGTACCTCGTCGCCGCATACTTTCAGCCTGCGTCCTTCCGATGCCGAGGTTCTACAAAATTCTCGCATTGTCTTCCTGGTCGACGAGTTGATGGAGACCTCTCTCGCCAATTCGGTCGATACGCTTGCGCACAATGCCCGCATCGTCGTGTTATCCGAAGCAGAAGGCCTCGTCCATCGGTCGCTTCGCGAGGGAGGGGCATTTGAAGCCCATGATCACGATGCCGGGGAAGGTCATGGAAATCACGAAAAAGATGAACATTCGGATAGGGAAGAGCACCATGGTCATAAATCAGATGACGATCATGGACACCACGAGCACGGGAGTCATTCCGACGAAAGTGCGAGTGCCCACGAAGACAAGGAACATGCCGCTGTCGACCTGCATCTCTGGCTCGACCCAGTGAATGCGGGGGCGATGGTCCGCATGATCGCCGGCACTCTGTCGGAAGCCGACCCTGCCAACGCCAAGACTTACACGGCCAATGCCGAGGCACTCCTCAATCGTCTGGATGACCTGATTGCGGAAATCGCCGAGGATGTGGCTCCAGTGCGTGACAGGCCTTTCATAGTATTCCACGATGCCTATCGGCATTTCGAGGATCGTTTTGGCTTGACCGCAGTCGGCTCGGTCGTAGTGAGTGCAGAACAAACGCCGGGTGTCCGACGCATCATGGAACTGCGCGACAAGATCCATCAGCTCGGCGCGACCTGCGTATTTGCCGAGATTCAGTTCGAACCGCGCCTCGTCGACACGATTATCGAAGGTACCCAAGCGCAAGCAGGCGTCCTTGACCCTCTCGGTGCTACTGCTGAAAGCGGGCCCGGGGCATACTTCGACTTGATTCGCAACATGGCCGCATCGTTTAAAAGTTGCCTGGCACCGGCAGGTTAGAGCCCGAGAGAATATAGAGAAAAACCGGTTGGTTAACCCTCCGAGCTTGAACATCTGACGCTGGGTGGTCGGCTATACTTCCGACACGGGAAACAGTCAGAAATACAGGCAATAGTGTGAGCCGATTTTCAAGTCGCTACGGGCCTTGGGCTATTGTCGCGGGCGCCTCGGAAGGGCTTGGGGCAGCATTTGCAAAGCAATTGGCAGCGAGAGAGATGAATCTCCTCCTGATTGCCCGGCAGGAGGAATTGCTCTCCAGCGTCGCGGAAGATCTCCAACACCAACACAAAATCGAAGTGCGGTGCCTGACCCAAGACCTCGCGGATACTGGGCTCGCTCAAATTCTTCAGGCAGCGACAGCCGATCTCGAAATCGGAATCGTCGTCTACAACGCGGCCTACGTTCCGACGGGTCGGTTCGTCGACACGGACCCTGAAAGCCTGGAGAAGCTGATTCGGGTCAACGTTCAAGGTCCGGTGACGGCTGTCCGGACCTTGGCGCCTGCCATGTGTGAGCGGAACAGGGGTGCCATCATCCTGATGTCATCCTTGGCCGGTATGCAGGGCGCCCCCGGAGTTGTCGGATACGCGGCAAGCAAGGCGTTCAACACTATCCTTGCCGAAGGGCTCTGGGATGAACTCGGAGAACAGAACATCGATGTAGTCGTCTCGTGTGCCGGAGCCATGCTGACACCGGGTTATGAACGTACGTTCAATAGGGACGCCCCCGGCATGCTGGATCCTATGGACGTGGCGGACCAGACACTGAAGGCATTGGGACGCGGCCCGCGCTTCATTCCCGGCTGGCTCAACCGGGCTGCGGCGACCCTCACGACTCGCCTGCTGCCTCGAAGGACCGCCATAAGCCTGATCGGCCGGTCCACTCGGCGTTTGCTATGACCGAGCCCTTGCTCGGATTTTTTGCGCCCTGGGTCATTTTTGGCCTAATCCTGGGGCTTCAGGCTTTCGTGCCGGCTCGCCGGGTCGAAGGCTATGCCCGGGACGAGGCCTCGAACAAGCCAATCGTCTACCGGCTCAATGGACTCTCCGTCTTCCTGATTGTCGTTGCCGCCTGGTTTGCGGCGGGGTACACGGGCGTGATGCCCTACGAGTGGCTTTGGGAACATCGCTGGAGCGGCTTGGCGGGCGCATTCGCCCTCGGTCTAATTGCTTCCGGCATTGCCATGGTGGGTGTGCCGGCCCGGTCGGCCTCCCGGCTCAAGGACTACTTTCTCGGACGAAGGGAAAACCCAAGCCTGGCAGGTGGCCGCGTAGACGCGAAGATGTACCTTTACGTGGCCGGTGCCATCCTTCTCGAGCTCAACTTGCTCTCATTCGCGGCGCACCATGTCCTGAGTTATCCGACGGACCCTTCTCCGGGCGTGATCCTGTACATCTGCCTGTTCAGTTGGTTTGTCTGCGAATACCTGGTGTACGAACACGTCCATCTGTACACCTACGACCTGTTTGCGGAACGGTTGGGTTTCAAACTCATCTGGGGCTGTCTCATGTTTTATCCGTACTGTTACGGGATGGGCTTGTGGGCGGTGGCCGATCTCGCCAACCCTCATTCACCGGCTTGGTACCTAGTTCTTTCAGCGGTGATTTTCTTTTCAGGCTGGATCTTCGCGCGCGGCGCGAACATGCAGAAATACTACTTCAAGCGAAATCCTTCGCATGTCTTTTTGGGGTTGTTCAAGCCTCAAAGCATCTCGGACGGAGAGCGGCAGGTGCTGTGCAGCGGCTTCTGGGGCTTGTCGCGGCACGTCAACTACCTGGGTGAAGTGTTGATGGCGACCGGCCTGACGCTTGCGCTGGGCTGGCCCTGGCTGATCGTGCCCTGGTTGTACCCGCTCTATTACGTAGTGCTGCTGACCACGCGCGAACGGGACGATGACCGCCGATGCGAGGAAAAATACGGCGAACTATGGCATCGGTACCGGGAAAAAGTACCGCGGCGGATCGTGCCGTACATTTACTGACCGGAGAGTTTCGGGCATCTTCGATTCAATCCAGGTCGGCAGGGTCTGCGACCTCCTTCTTGTTTTTCATTTTTTTCTGCTGCCAAAGTTCCAGCAGGGGGGCTTGGATCAGTACCGAGAAGAGCACTACCCCGAAGCCGATGGATTCAATGGTCCACCAGTATTCAAGCTCGATCGGCACACTCAGCGCCAACCCGATGGTGACGGCACCGCGGGCGTTGCTGAAATACAGGATGTTGTGATTCGGCAGCTTCTTCAATGCCTTGTTCGTCCGGGCCAGCAGTGGCATGACGAGGGCAAGCCCGGCGATGCGGGCCAGGATGACTGCGCCGATACCGATCAGGATCGCCAGGTAGCGGTCGGAGAATATGTCGACCGCGATGCTCAACCCGAGCATCAGGAATAGCAGGGATTCGGCCAGAGTGGCCATGAGGCGCCAGAATTCGTCCACGAAATGATCCTGTGGAGCATCCAGATCCTGGTGCATGGTTCGGCCCATGATCAGCGCCGTCGCCAGCACGGACAGGACGCCGGAGACATTGAGCACGTACTCCGCGACCAGGTAGGCCATGTAAGCGGTCACCAGGGTGAACAGGGCCACTTCGTGAGGAGAGGGTTGGCGCACCCGGAGGAAGATCAGCGCGAAGAAGCCGATGCCGATCCCGACAATGGCGCCGCCGACCACCTCCCAGGCGATGTACAACGCAATTTCCTGTGCCCCTAAAGTCAGGTCGGGCTCTAGGGCGAACGCCAGCAGCAGGGTGAACAGCACAATGCTGAATGCGTTGTTCAGCAAACTCTCGCCTCTGATCAGCGTGCGCAGGTCCGAGGGCAGATTCAGATGTATGAACACCTGCTGGAGAGCCTGGCTGTGGGTGGCGATCAGCATGGTGCCGGTCAGGAGGGCCGCGATCCACGGGAACCCGGTGGGGTGACCCATGCCGTAATAGATCAATACGGTGGTGAACACCAGAGAAATCAGTGCCAGCGGCATCGCCAGCAGGATGATGCCGAACAGGTTCCGCCCGAAGCTCGGAGCGTCCATGCTGTAGGCCGCGGAGAAGATCAGGACTGGCAGGAAAACGTAGAAGACCAAGTCACGCAATATGCCGCTGTGGAGGCCCAGCTGGTCGGCATCGACCAGTTGGCTGCCGAAGGCGAAGCCCAGAAGCAGGAGCAGTGCCTCGAATGGAAACCTCAGGTGGCTGGCGAGAGGTTTCAGCACCAAGCCCAGGAGCAGCAGGCCCGCGAGGCTCGAAATCAGCAAAACCAGTTCCATGGGCGAATTCAGGCGGCCCGGACGGGCATGGGATAGAGTTTGTGGAGCGAGATGCTCAAGCCGTTGGGCTGCACGATGCGCGCATGGGTCCGGTTCAGTGCGCGCGGGTGGGGCACGCCGCAGGAATGGGCGATCATGGCGACTTCCGCTTCCATGTTGCGGGCCAGGTGGGCGACCCGGACGGCCTTGTCCGTCGGGTTCAGGCCCTGTTGCAGCCGTGGGTTGTGCGTGGTGACGCCGGTCGGGCAGGTATTGCGGTTGCACTGCATGGCCTGGATGCAGCCGAGTGCGAACATGAACGCGCGTGCCGAACAGATGAAGTCCGCCCCCAGGCACAGTGCCCAAGCCACGTCAGAAGGGTTGACTTGTTTGCCGGACGCGATGATGCGGATGCGCTCGCGCAGGCCGCTCTGCTCCAGGCGGTCGACAACCATCGGTAGACTCTCGCGCAGCGGCAGCCCGACCGCGTCGAGCAGCGGCATGGGTGCGGCGCCGCTGCCGCCGTCGCAGCCGTCGATGGTGATGAAGTCGGGCGCAGAGGCCGGGCCCCGTTTCAGGATTTCCTCGACCCAGTCGTCCAGCACCCGCTCGGACCCGACCACGGTCTTGAAGCCGACCGGCTTGCCGGTCAGGTCGCGCACCCGGGCCACCATGTCCAGCAACTGCGCGGGGTTGGCAACCTCGAGGTGCCGGCGCGGGCTGATCGAGGTCCGGCCTTCCGGGATGCCGCGGATGCGGGCGATTTCCGCGGTCACCTTGACACCCGGCAGGATCCCCCCGAAGCCGGGCTTGGCACCCTGGGAGAGCTTGATCTCGAACATGCGGATGTTCGGATTTTCGCCCAGTTCACGCAGGCGCGCCTTCGACAGGTCGCCGTGTTCGTCGCGCACGCCGTACTTGGCGGTGCCGATCTGAAAGACCAGGTCGCAGCCACCTTCCAAATGGTAGGGTGCCAGCCCGCCCTCGCCGGTGTTGAGCCAGCATCCCGCCCGAGCCGCGCCGCGCGACAGCGCCTGGACGGCAACATTCGAGATGGCGCCGTAGCTCATGGCCGAGATGTGGAAGAAGTGTTCGCTGGAGTAGGGTTCGGAGGTGTCCGGGCCGATGACCAGAGGAGGGCACTGGGCATCCTTCTGGCTGAGGTCAGGATAAGGGTCGTTGACGAACAGGACCGTGCCGGGGCGCGTCAAATCCCGGGTCGAGCCGAAAGGCAGCGTGTTGGTGATATTCTTGCTGGCGCGGTAGGCCCAGGAGCGTTGCGCCCGGTTGAACGGCATCTCTTCGCGATCTTGGGCGAAGAAGTACTGGCGGAAGAATTCGCCCAGATGCTCGAACCAGTACCGGAAACGGCCGATGACGGGATAGTTGCGGCGCACCGCATGGCGGGTCTGCGTGACGTCGACGATGTAGAGCATCATCGCGACCAGGATCAGCACCCCGATGCCGAACAGCAAGACCGAGGCCAGCAGGTCCACTGCGCCCAGCAGCAGATCCATAGAGACCGGTGTGATTTCTGTCATCCGCGCCTCCTAGTGGGAGTTACAAAGGGGCGGCATTCGTCAGACTACCTCTGATTACTAGTGTAGCACCGAGAGTGCCAGTTCCTGCGCCCTGCGCAGGTCTGGTTTGCCGCTGCCGAGAAGCGGCAGGGCCTCGACCGGCAGGATCAGCCGGGGGCGCGCCAATTCCCCCACTCCCTGTTCGCCCAGGGCCTGCCTCAGCTGGCCTCGGTCCGGTTCCGGATGCTCGGTAATCAGGACCAACTGTTCCCCGCGGGTCGGGTGGTCGATCGCGCAGACGATGTGGCGGGATTCCGGCCAGACTTCGCTGACCTGTTGCTCCACATAGGCGAGCGATATCATCTCGCCGCCGATCTTGGCGAATCGCTTGGCCCGCCCGTGCAGGCTCAGGAACCCGTCATCGTCGAATTCGGCGACATCGCCGGTGTCGTGCCAGCCGTCCTCCGGCGGTGTCAGAAGCCGACTTTCCCCCGGCAGCCAGTAGCCGGACATCACGTTCGGGCCGCGCAGGAACAATCGGCCGCGGGTGGAGTCGGCGCTGTCCTGGGAATCGTCCAGCGGTTCCAGGCGCGCCTCGATTTCCGGCATCAGGCGGCCGACCGACCCAGGCCGATTGCATGCCAATGTATTGACACTGACTGCGGGGGAAGTCTCGGTCACCCCGTAGCCCTCGTGGACCGTCAGCCCGAAGCGTTCCTGCCAGAATTTCCGGGTGCTTGACTTGAGCGGTTCGGCTCCCGCCACGATCAGGTGCAAACTTTGCAAGTCTTCCCGGTCTGCCGCCTGTCCGTAACCGTTCAGGAACGTGTCGGTGGAGAAGAACACGGTAATGCCGAGCTTGCGGATCAGTTCGGGGATCTGCTTGTAATGCAGCGGACTGGGATACAGGGTGCAGCGCAATCCCGACATCAGTGGCAGCAGCAGGCCGACGCCCAGGGCGAACGAGTGGAAGGTCGGAAGGCACAGCAGCAAATGATCCTCGGGAGTCAGGTCGAGCACCGCGCGGACCTGGCAGCGATTGCGCTGCAGGTTGCGGTGGCTCAGCACCACGCCCTTGGGCTCGCCCTCCGATCCGGAAGTGAACAGCACCACGGCAGGGTCCGAGGCATCTCCGCCCGCCGGCATGCGCACGGCGCGCCAGGCAGCGAGAAGCTTCATGCCGAGACTCAGTTCCGACCTCAGGTCTTCCAGCCACACCAGGGTGTAGTCCTTGGCGAGAGCATCGGCCAGATCTCCAAGATCGGCCTTTTCAATGAATCGGCGGGAGGTCACGATGTGGGTGAGCCCTGCGGTGCGGCAGGCGCTGGCGAGATTGGACGGCCCAGCGGTGTAGTTGAGCATGACCGGGATGCGGTGCAGCGCATGCAGGGCGAAGAAGGTGATCGGCGTGGCGACGGCATTCGGCAACAGGATGCCGACCGTGTCTTGCGTCTTCGGCAAGGCGCGTTCAAGCAGTTGGGCGACGGCGTGGGCCGCCCGCAGCAGTTGGCGATAGGTCAAGGTCCGCTCCAGATCGGCCAGAATGGAGCGATTGCCTCCAAGTCTCTGGACGGCCCCATACAGGGATTGCAGCGTCGTGCACTCCTTGCTGTGCATCCGGTATTCCAGCTCGCACAGCAGGTCGTAGATCTTCAAGGCGTCACGGCGGGTGGTTCCGGGCTCGTCGGCTGCACGGGGCGGCAACGGACAACTCTCGAATCCCACCCGGATGCGCGGGTAGAAGCGGGGCATGTAGAGCTCCGGGTCACTGACGTGCGCAACTTCAACGGGTCGGCCCGAACGCTGCCGGGCGATCTGCATCAGTTCGAGCAGCGAGGCCTGACCTTCCGGGCCGGCCGAAGGGAGGATCAGCGTGACATGCGAAGGCTCATCCTCGCCCCCTGGCCATTGGGAATCCAGGGCGGAGGGATTCAGCGGTCTCAGGCGAACCCAGCAGGCCAGCAGTCGCAGGCTTGCGCGGCGCAGCAGCGAGGGCTCGAGATAGATTTCAAGCTTGCCGGGAATGGTTGCCGCAAGGGCCCAGGCGGCCCATGCGCTCCCCCGGCGGACGAACACCAGCGAACCGGGTGGCGGTGTCTCCGAGGTCAGCGTGACCGATGCAACCGGCCAAAGCAGGATATGGCGGAAACTGCCCTGCGTGATATGCAGCAGGATCAGGGCCGTCGCGGCTGCGGTGGTGGCCATGGCCAGCCACACGGTGACGATCGTGCCGCCGGACTGGAAGATGACGATGGACCCCACCGAGGCCAGCGCCATGAAGATGGAGTTGAGGATGTTGTTGCAGGCGATGATCCGTGCACGCCGTTCTTCCGGCGCGCGCTGCTGCACCATGGTGTACAGGGGCGTGACGTAGAAGCCTCCTGCCACGGCAACTGCCAGCAGGATTCCGAGAGTCGTCACGGCTTGCGGATCTTCCAGCAACGCATCGAATCCGCGAAGCGGAACTTCGGCCGGAGGGACGAGGCCGAGCAGTACGAATCCGGCCCCGAGGCCCGCTGCGGCCAGCGGTGCCCAGGTCGCCCGAGCCGTGCCTCCGAGCCAGCGATTGCAAAGCAAGGCACCAAGACCGATCCCGACGGTGAAGATCGCGAGCGCCCCGGCCAACGCCTGCTCGTTGCCGGCCAGGACATCCCGGACGAACAGGGGCAGCTGTATAAGCAGGCCCACCCCGATCATCCAGAACCAACTGATGGAGAGCATCAGCCAGGCCAGACGCGGCTGGTTCAGGCCTTCGCGCAGGATTCGCGAGGTTTCGCTGAATGGCTCGAAAGAGAGTCGCAACGCAGTGTTGCCGGAAGGTTGCGCCGGAATCCGGTGGCTCGCCAGATAGCCTGCAGCGGCACTGACCACCAGGATGCCAGGCACCCAGAGGGAGGCGTCGGGGACGCCCATCAGAAGAGTGCCGGTCAGGCTTCCGGCAAGGATGGAGATGAACGTGCCAACTGCCACCCAGGCATTGCCGGCCAGCAGTTCGGCTCGGGGCAACAGGTTCGGCAGGATGGCATATTTCACTGGCCCGAACAGGGCGGATTGCAGTCCGGTCAGGAACAGGATCGCGAACAGGAAACCGACCGACCCGGTGACGAAGCCGATCCAAGTCAGCGCCATCAGGGCGCACTCCGCCAGTTTGATGTGCTGGATCAGCCGGTGGCGGGGAAAGTGATCGGCCAGTTTCCCCCCTAGGGCGGAAAAAAGCAGGAAGGGAAGCAGGAATACGCCTGCGGAAGCGGCAACCAATTCTTCGCTGCCGAACCCGGCCAGTTCGGTGATGCGGTAGGTGATCAGAACGACCAGCGCGTTACGGAAGACGTTGTCGTTGTAGGCCCCGGTCAGTTGGGTGAAGAAAAAAGGCCCGAGCCGTCGTGTCAGCAGCAGACGGAAAGTCGAGGACATGGGCGGACGTCTGGATTACAGTTGGGTCGGATTCTCAGCGTCGCCGTAGACTTCCTCAGGGTCGAAAGTTTTCTCGCGTTCCAAGTTCTCCAGCGCCTGCCCGGCCGAGTCCCCCGTCGGCACCTTCCGGTAGAAACAGGATCGGTAGCCGACGTGGCAGCTGGCGCCGGAGCCCTCCACCGTCACGCGCATCCAGACCGTGTCCTGGTCGTCGTCGATGCGCAGTTCGCGCACCTTTTGCACCAATCCGCTGGTGGCACCCTTATGCCACAGGCACTGGCGGCTGCGGCTGTAATACCAAGCCTCGCCGCTTCGGATGGTTCGTTCCAGCGCCTCGGCGTTCTGATACGCGACCATCAGCACTTCGCCGGACTCGTAATCGGTGGTGACGACAGGAATCAGGCCGTTCTCATCGAACTTCGGAGCCAATTGATCGCCTTCTTCGACCTGCTCGACACTCTCCCGCGGAGAAAATAATGAAGCCATGTTGTAAAGAAAAACTTTTGAACGATACAGTCTACATGACGCGCCGCCAGTGGCTGCCGTCCGCCAGGTCTTCCACCGCGACCCCGGCCTCCAGCAACTGGTCTCGAATGCGGTCGGCCGCCGCGTAGTCCCCGTTCTGTCGGGCGGATTGCCGCTCGGCCAGCAGGGCTTCGATCTCGGCGTCGGTCAGGTCGTCGGAAGTCGCGCCGGCGTGGAACCATTCCTCGGCAGAGGATTCGAGCAGCCCGAGCATCCGGGCGCCGGCGTACAGCCGCCGGGCGGCCTCCGTCCGTTGCTCTCCCTGTAGATGAGCCAGGGCCGCGGCTTCGTGCCGCAGGCACCGCAGGGCCAGCGGAGTGTTGAGGTCGTCGTGCAGGGCCTGCAGGAATTCCGCACCCGGCTCGGTTCCGTCGGCTTCCGGGCTTCCCGCATCCTGCCAGGCGCGGTAGAGACGGTCCAGGGTCTGGCGGGCCTCGACGATCAGGTCGTCCGTCCAGTCCAGCGGCTTGCGGTAATGCGCATGCAGCAGGGCAAGGCGCAGCAGTTCGCCCGGGTGCCGCTCGAGCAATTCCCGGACCTGGCGGACGTTGCCGATGGACTTGGCCATCTTTTCGCCGTCGACCGTGACGTAGCCGTTGTGCATCCACAGTCGTACGAACGATTCGCCGGGATAGGCGCAGCAGCTCTGCGCGCGTTCGTTCTCATGGTGGGGGAACACCAGGTCCTGGCCGCCACCGTGGATGTCGATGGTCGGGCCCAGGTGATGCGCGATCATGCACGAGCATTCCAGGTGCCAGCCCGGCCGGCCCCGCCCGAACGGGCTGTCCCAGCCTGCCTGCTCCGGCGTCGAGGGCTTCCACAGGACGAAATCCGCCGGATTGCGCTTGTAGTCGGCCACTTCCACCCGGGCGCCGGGATTCATTTCTTCCACTCGCCGCCCCGACAGCTCGCCGTAGCCGTCGAAACGGTCCACCGCGAACAGGATGTGTCCGTCCGCTTGGTACGCATGGCCTGAATCCAGCAGGGTCTGAATCATCGTCAGCATGGCCGGGATGGTTTCGGTCGCGCGCGGTTCCAGATCCACCGGGAGCCCTCCGAGCGAGGCGCAGACTTCATGGAAAGCGCCGATGTAGCGGGCGGTCAGTTCGTCGTACCGGCAATTCTCCTGTTTGGCCCGATCCAGGATCTTGTCGTCGATGTCGGTCAGGTTGCGCGCATAGACGACCTGGGGGTAGAGGCGACGCAGCACGCGGGTCAGCACATCGAACACCACCAGCGGGCGGGCATTGCCGATGTGGATGTGGTCGTAGACGGTAGGGCCGCAGACGTACAGGGTGACGCGTTCGGGGTCGAGCGGGGCGAAGGCAACCTTCTTGCGGGTTGCGGTGTCGTGCAGGTGGAGCATGGTCAGTCGCTGAGTTTGCGTTCCTGCAGATCGATGTCACGCTGCTGCTCGCCAACGTGTCCGGCCAGGTAGAGGGCGATGGTGAGTGCCGCGGCCGTACCGACCGCCATGGACTGCTGCCAGATCGAGGGCCCGCCGCTCAGAAGCCGAAGAAGCCATAGCAGGCTCAGGTATGCCAGATAGAAAAACCAGAATGCGACGGGCACCAGCGCAGGGTAAGGTGGATCATTGAACTGGATCAGGTACAGAGCCGCCAGCGCCACCCCCACGGCCAGCAGGATTACCTGGGACAGATAATTCGAAATGAGGGTGCGAATGCGGGACATCAGGTCAGAAGGGAGCCACCTGTCGAAAGGACAATTTTAGAACAGAGCGCATCGGCGTCTCTCGCCGGTTCTTCGATCCAAGACCGAATCGCTGAGCAAACCGGGAGCGGACATGAGATAAAATGGCGTTCCTCACAAGGAGTAGGTAGCACTCAATGGATCAAATCTATCGAGACGCGGTCACCCGCATGGAAGAACTGGGCGTCGATCCCGAGTACATTCTCGGCTGGCAGGGCGGTTATCTAGGCCACCCGACGCGAGAGGAGCAACGCCTCACCGAGGCCTATCAGGCCGGATTTGAGGACGGTCAGGAAAAGGAAACCGGTAATTTCGAGAACTGGGCGTAATCGGGTCCATTAATCTCCATCTGGCCCATCGGCCTTTTGCAACAGGAAACGGGGCACTTCAAAGTGCCGAGTTACGCTCTGCCTGAAACCAGGCTTCGGAGGGTTCGCCGAAGCGCGGTTGCGAGCTTTGGTGCCTCGCGGTCGATGACATAGGTGGCGATCCATTCCTGATCCTTCTCTCCCATGCTGTCGGCCACCGCATCGCCGAGTTCCCGGCACAGAGCAAACCCTGGCCCTTCTCCCTCGGACCATTGACAGTCGGCATAGGCTTCGGTCTGCGCATTGAGTTGTTCGATGAAGCGGGCCGCGTGTTCTCCCGGGCCGTCGCATTCCAGCCGGTTGTCCTGCATCAGCGCGGCCAGGTGCTTGGCCAGCGAGGGGATCAGCAGGCCTCGCTCTTCGTCGGACAGCCGTGATTGGGTTTCGCGGTCGACCAGATGCACGCCGAAGACCGCGAATTGCCCGATCACGTCCAGTCGCTGCGACCAGTCGGCGGTTTCGAATCCTTCGTTCTCGAGCGCCAGCAGGGCATCGCTGGCGAGCCGCCAGATATTGACGGACAGGGCGCTGGCCGTCTGGCTCGCGCTGCGCGGCGTTTCACGCAGGTTCCAGTGTCGGGAAAGACGGGGCATGGTGGGACTCCGGTCGCGATGCTAACACGCTTTGCCTTGACGATTTTGCGTTTTTCGCCACTATAGTTAGTAGGAATCATCTTATTCTGTTGCCGAGACTGGAAATGCCGCCGATCGAACCCTTGTGTGAGCGCGTTCAGGCCAACTGCGACATCGCCGATGCCCGTCATGCGGGTGCCCTGACCATGTGCGTGTACCTGCTGAAGATGCGCGAATACTTCCGTTGGGAGATGGGCCTGGATTTCACGGCACGCCTGCCGAACGACGCGGTAGGGCGCTGGATCCAGGAACGGGAGGAGCGTTGGGAGGAATTGGGCGAGGAATCTTACCGCCCGGTGTCGATCCGGGGGCGGGAATACGACCCGTTCGATACCGAGGGCATCAATGAAGCGCTGTTGCCGGAGGGCTACGTGTACAGCGCGGGGCTGGGCCTGCACAAGGTGCCGCACTTTTTCCTGGGCCGGTTGCTGGGCGAGCAGGGTCAAGGAGGCTATCGGATCTATGAGGCCCGGGAAGAGTGCGCACGGGATCTGGCCGCGCCGCCCGCGATGACTCTGGGCCAGACCATCTTCGTGCGTCGGGAGTCCTTGCGCCGCATGCTGTGGGAGCGCTTGCAGGAATGGCGTTGGAACCGGCAGGAAAACGCATTGGGCGAGGCTTTGCGCTGTTATCCGTTCGACGAGGACCTGGAATCGGCGCTTGATGCGATGACGGAATGCGAAGCGCGGACTCTGATCCTGCATGAAATCGGCGAGATCGAGGTCGGCCGGGAGTTGGGAGAGGACTGGCACGAACTGTTGCATGCCCTGCCCCGCGGGATGGCGGAATTGGGCCTGCGCGCGGTGCGCGACCACTGGGCCGATTGCCAGGTGACATTGCCGGCCTTGCTGGAAGACGGCAATCGTGCGGCACTGCTGTTCTATCGAGCCGGCCTGACGGCCATGCGCCGGCAGTTGTTCCCGGAGTTGGTGGAAGCGTTTGACTGCTGGCGGGACGAGCATGATGAAGGCGTCCTGCTGAAAACGGTCGATCGGGGCCGTGCTCACTGGGGAGAAACCGCGAAACAACTGCTGCATGCCGGCAGCCGGAGCCGGACCCCTGCGAAAAAGTTGACGAGCATTCTGGAAGCGGCGGCGCTGTGAGCGCGTCTCCGTCCGAGCTGCGCGAAGTTCTTCCCGGAAGTTTCATCTGGCAGCAGGACGGCGTCCTGGCGCCGGAGCAGTGCCAGGCCGTCATCGAGCGCTTCGAGGCGCATCCGGGCAAGGTGTCCGGACGCACGGGCGCCGACGCGAGCGAGCGGCCTGAACTCAAGCAATCGACCGACCTGGCTCTGGTCGGGCCGGAGTGGGAGGATGTTGATCGCTGGCTGTTTTCCTCCCTGTCCGCCGCGTTGCGGGAACTGCAGCGTCACCACCCGTATTTTCGCGGGCGGTTCAAGGATCAGGGATATGCGGTGCAGCGCACCGACGAGGGCGAGTACTATCACTGGCATGTGGATGCGGACAGTACGGCCTTGGCGGATCGGCAGTTGGTGGCAATCTGGTATCTCAACGACGTGGGGGGGCCGGGCGGGGAGACCGAATTCCTGCACCAGGAAGTGAAGATCACGCCGGCGGCCGGTCGGCTGATCCTGTTCCCGCCGTTCTGGACCCATCAGCACCGAGGCGTCACCCTGCGCCAGGGCGTCAAGTACCTGGCAACCACCTGGATTGTTTTCGCTTAAGATGGGGTGGGGCGCGCCGACTAGAATAGTCGAGTATGCGCTTGACTTCTTATCTACGTCTTCCAGACCCGGCAATTTGGCGGCGGGTCGCGGGGCGTTGGTTGCACCGGGGCCGGATTTATGTGGCTCGTGCGCTCGAATTCTGGCGGTGGGCGGTGGAGTGGCTGGAGCGCCGGGCCATCGTCTGGCTGCTGGTCGAGAAGAGGAAAGGGGAGATCTTGTCGCCGATCAACTTCGAACACCTTCTGGCCGAGGTCCGCATGGGCGATGTGCTGTTGGTCGAAGGACGTACCCGGGTGTCGCACGCGGTGCGAAACATCACGAAGAGCGTGTGGACGCATTCGGCACTGGTCATCGGCACCCTGGACAAGATCCGGGACCCAGCCCTGCGCGCGGTTGCGCGCAGCTATCTCCAGGACGATGAGCTGGAGGACCCGCTGATCGTGGAGTCCGAGCTCGGCTGCGGCACGATCATTTCCTCGATCCTGCGCTACCGCGACCACCACCTTCGCCTGTGCCGGCCGCAGAGGTTGAGCTATGCGGATGCCCGCCGAGTCTCGACCTACGCTCTGCTGCACCTGGGTGCCGGCTACAACGTCCGGCAGATCCTGGACCTCGCGCGTTTCCTGGTGCCTTGGTGGACGGTGGTCCCGCGCCGCTGGCATTCGTCCCTGTTCGAACACAACTACCGGGATCCCACCCGGCTGATCTGTTCGACGATGATCGCCAATGCGTTCAGCCGGGTCCGCTTCCCCGTGGTCCCGCTGGTCGTCCAGGACGAAGGACAATTCCGTATGCTGCAACGCAATCCGCGCCTGGTTACGCCGCGCGACTTCGATCACTCTCCGTACTTCTCGATCATCAAGTACCCGCTGCTCGGCGAGGACGACATCGGGTTCTACAAGAAATTGCCGTGGTCGGAGCAGGGCCTGGCCGAAGAGGCCCAGGACAGTCTGGAAGACTGCAGCATCATGCATGTCAAACTGAACCAGCCGGAACCCGAGGATAGCGAGGAGAAAGACTGATGGGCGGTTTTCTGGGCGCACTCTTCTGCCAGCTGGCCGGGCTCGTCCTGCTGCTTGCGGGCTTGGCGTTGATCACGGTTCATGCGGCGAACTTCTGGGTCTGGGTGGCCGCGGCGGGGCTGGCGCTGCTGCTGTGGATGCTGACTTTCGCGCCGCCGTTCTGGTGGGCCTTCCTGGTGGTTGCGGCGTGGGCGGTGCCGGTGCTGATGTGGGTGCATTCGGGCTGGCGGCAATCCGTGATCGTCCAGCCTGCCTGGCACCGGTTGCGCAAGGCATTGCCGCCCTTGTCCGATACCGAGCGCGAAGCGCTGCAGGCGGGGGCCGCGGGTTGGGAAGAGGCATTGTTCACCGGATCGCCCGATTGGGACGGGATCCTGCGCGGGAAGCCTGCGGAACTCACCGAGACGGAGCAGGAGTTTCTTGAAGGTCCGGTCGAGCGCCTGTGCGCATTGCTGGACGACTGGCGCATCACGACGGCCGACTACGACCTGCCGCCGGAAGCCTGGCAGCTGATCCGGGAGGAGAAGTTTTTCGGCATGGTCTTGCCGGAACAATACGGCGGCCTGGGATTTTCGGCGCTCGCCCACTCCGAAGTGGTCATGAAGATCGCCAGCCGCAGCGTCACCGCGGCGGTCACGGTCATGGTGCCCAACTCGCTCGGCCCGGGCAAGTTGCTGCTGCGCTATGGCACGCAGGAGCAGAAGGACCACTACCTGCCTAGGCTTGCGCGAGGGGAAGAGACGCCCTGTTTCGGCTTGACCGGGCCGCATGCCGGATCGGATGCGGCCTCCCTGCAGGATAGCGGCGTGGTCTGCCAATGGGAGGAGGACGGCGAAAGCGTCCTGGGCATCCGACTCAACTGGGAGAAGCGCTACATCACTCTGGCGCCGGTGGCGACGCTGATCGGTCTGGCCTTCCGCCTGTACGACCCGGACGGCCTTCTGGGCGGTGCGCGGGATCTGGGAATCACGCTGGCACTGATCCCGGCGGACACGCCGGGGGTTGAAGCCGGACAACGGCACATGCCCCTGCAAGTCCCGTTCATGAACGGGCCGGTTCTGGGACGCAACGTGCGGATTCCCATGGACCAGGTCATCGGCGGGCGCGAGGGTGCCGGACGTGGTTGGCAGATGCTGATGGAATGCCTGGGCGAGGGGCGGGGCATTTCGCTTCCCGCCTTGGCGGTGGCCGCCGGCAAGACGGCGACCCGCCGCACAGGGGCCTATGCCGCCGTCCGGCGCCAATTCTCGTTGCCGATCGCCCGGTTCGAGGGGGTCGAGGAAGTGCTTGGCGGGATCGGCGGGAACACGTACCTGATGGATGCCGTGCGAACCGAGATCGCGCGTCAGGAAGATTGCGACGAATGTTCTTCCGTAGCATCGGCGATCGCCAAGCAGCAGCTGACCGAGCGCATGCGCCAGGTCGTCAATGGAGCCATGGATATCAATGCCGGCGCGGGAATCTGCATGGGCCCCCGCAACCAAGTGGCCCGCCTGTACCAGGCGGTGCCGATTGCGATCACGGTGGAAGGCGCCAACCTGCTGACCCGCAACATGATAATTTTCGGGCAGGGACTGGTGCGTTGCCACCCCTACCTGCTGCAGGAGATGGAGTGCCTGCAGATGGAGGAAGAGGGCGAGGCACTGGAACGGTTCGACCTGATCTTGGGTCGGCATGCAGGCACTACTTTCCGCAGCGTCAGCCGCGCGTTCGTGCTGGGCCTCAGCGGCGGGCGTTATCCTCTATCGGACCTGCCTCCGGCGCCATACCGGGCCTTGGCCTGGCAGAGTGCTTGCTTTGCCTGGGTGGTTGACGTGCTGCTGCTGCGCTACGGGGGAGTGCTCAAACGCCGAGAACGCCTGTCGGCGCGCTTGGCGGACATGTTTTCGGCCCAGTACATGGCGGTATGCGTGATTCGCCGGTTTCAAGCGCGGGGCGGCCGCGCGGAAGAGGTCCCTTTGCGCGACTGGGCCCTGATGGAATGCCGACAGCACTTCATTACGGCGCTGGACGGACTGATCCGCAATCTGGACAACATCTGGCTGCGTGCTTTGCTGCGTGCCTCCACCCTCCCGCTGGGGCGCCTGGGCCAGTTCCGGGCCGACAAGGGGGACAGCGCCGTGGCTCGTTTGATCACGACGCCGGGTGAGGAACGCGACCGCTTGTGCGAAGGGATTTATTTGGGCGAAGACCCTGACGATCCCTCTGTCCGGCTGGAGCGAGGCCTGATCGAGGCGGAAAAGTTGGAGCCGGTCCGGCGCGCATTGCGCCGTGCGGTGCAGGAGGGGAAAGTCACGGTGGGTGAAGAGGGCGTCGACCTGGATCAAGCGGTAGAGGTTGGAGTCATGACCTCGGAACAGGCGGAGCAGTTGCGCGAAGCCGACCGCCGGGTGGACGAGATCATCGCGGTCGACGCATTTGCGCCGGAGGATTGGGCGCGCGCTGTACCCATTCTGCCGAGCGACCCGCCGGATCGTGCAGCGCAATGAATTATCGGGCGATATGAGCCATGCAACTGAGTTACGGGCGCACAGTCTACGTCGTTGATGGTCGGCGAACGCCGATCCTCAAGGCCTCCGGTTCTCCGGGGCCGTTCTCCGCGAGCGATCTGGCGGTAGCCTGCAGCCGGGATCTTCTTATGCGGCACCCGAAGGCCCGGGAGAACATACAGGAGGTGGTCTGGGGCTGCGTGATGCCCAGCGAGTCCGAAGCCAATATCTCCCGAATCATCGGCCTTCGCCTGGGGCTCGGCCTCGGCGTGCCCGCCCACACGGTCCAGCGCAACTGCGCATCCGGAATGCAGGCGCTGGATGCGGCGGCGCATCGCATCGCACAGGGTGCCGCGGACCTGGTTCTCGCCGGAGGGGTCGAGGCGATGAGCCGTGCACCTGTCCTCTTCGGGCCGGACGCCGTGGCTTGGCTTGGGGGTTTCAGCCGGGCGAGGGGCCGGTGGGCCCGGTTGCGCATGCTGGCGAAGCTAAGGCCCCGGATGTTGCATCCGGTCATCGCCCTCAAGTGCGGCCTGACCGATCCGGTGGTGAACCTCAACATGGGCCAGACTGCGGAGGAACTGGCCTATCGTTTCCAGATTTCCCGCCGGGCCATGGACACTTTTGCGCTGGAAAGCCACGAACTTGCCGCACGGGCGCAGGATGCGGGGGTTTTCGACGATGAAATAACACCTCTCTACGAGGGGGTGACCGGCAAAATCTATGCTCAGGACAACGGGGTGCGCCGCGATTCTTCCCTGGAGCAACTGGGCCGGTTGCGCCCGGCGTTCGACCGTCCGAGCGGCAACGTGACGGCCGGAAACAGTGCGCAGATCAGCGATGGCGCGGCCGCGTTATTGCTGGCTTCGGGCGAGGCGGTCGAGCAATATGATTTGCCGATCCTCGGCATTCTGCATCACATTAGCTGGGCGGCGCTGGATCCGGCGGTGATGGGGCTGGGCCCAGTGCACGCGATGCGGGATCTGTTCGACCGGACCGAAGTCGCGGTTCCCGAAATCGACTGCTTCGAGATCAACGAGGCGTTTGCGGTGCAGGTCCTGGCGTGTCTGCAAGCCTGGCAAGACGAAACTTACATGCATGAGGTACTGGGCCGGGGCGGTTGTCTCGCGCCGATCGACAAGGAACGGCTCAATCCGCACGGGGGCGCAGTGGCCATCGGCCATCCGGTGGGCATGACCGGGGCGCGGATCGTGTTGCACGTGCTCAAGCAGCTGCAGCGCATGAAAGGACGGTTCGGAGTCGCGAGCCTGTGCATCGGCGGAGGGCAGGGCGGCGCGGCATTGCTGGAGCGCGTGTCATGAGCGATTGGCGGCACTGGCGGCTTACGGCGGGCGAGGGAGGGAACCTGGAGTTGTTCCTGGCGGTGGACGACCGCTCGGTCAATGTGTTGCACAGCGGGGTGCTGGACGAACTGGAGGATGTGCTGGAGCGCCTGTACACCGAGAGCCCTCCGGGCGTCATTCTCGGCTCGGATCCGGAACGCGCGTTCGCGATGGGTGCGGACGTGACCGAATTCGCGAAACTGGAAAACCGAGACCAAGCCTTGGCGATGCTGCACCGAGGGCAGAAACTGTTCGAGGACTGGGCGAATCTGGAGTGTCCGACCGTTGCTGCAATCCGAGGGCACTGCCTGGGCGGGGGGCTGGAACTGGCGCTGGCTTGCGACTACCGGATCGTGGAGAGCGAACCGCAGGTCCAGATCGGGTTGCCCGAGGTGCGGCTCGGCATCCACCCGGGATATGGGGGGTCCGTGAGATTGCCGGCCTTGGTCGGTGACCTGAAGGCATTGCGGATGATGGTCACCGGCAAAACCGTGTCCGGCGCGGCGGCGATGAAGTTGCGGTTGGTGGATGCGATGGTGCCGCGGCGACAATTGTATGCGGCAGCGCGAGAGATGATCCGGCGTCGCCCCGCCCCGCACCGCCCGTCATGGCGCGACCGGTTGCCCCACGTGCCGGCGTTGCGCGGCGCGGTGACATGGGCCTATGCCCGTGGTATGAAATCGGTCGCTCCGGAGGAACATTTCCCGGCGCCGTACCGTCTGCTCAAGCACTGGCAGGATTTGAGCAAGGATTCCTCTGAGGCGCTCGAGTCTGAAGCACAATCGGTGGCAAACCTTTTCGAATCGCCGCAGGCGCGCCAGATGACCCGGATATTCCTGCTCCGCCAGGAACTCAAGAGCCATGCCTCCAACGGCAAGAAGACCTCCAGCGTGCATGTCGTCGGGGCCGGCGTGATGGGAGGTGACATTGCTACTTGGTGTGCCCTGAACAGGCTGCGGGTGACGTTGCAGGATACGGACCCGGAACGGATCGCTCCGGTGATCCGACGTGCCCGCCGGATGCTCGACCGTCGTCCGGAAGACACGCAAGCCACGCTGGACCGTCTGATTCCAGATCCGGAGGGGCATGGTGCCAAATCAGCAGACCTCGTGATCGAGGCGATTCCCGAGAACCTTGAGGCGAAGCAGGAACTGTACCGCCAACTGCAATCCCGGATGCGTTCGGACGCCTTGCTCGCGACCAACACGTCGAGCCTTCCTCTCGAAGGGCTCGCGGAGGTCCTGGACGATCCCACCCGGCTGGTCGGCATTCATTTCTTCAACCCGGTATCCAAGATGCCGCTGGTGGAGGTCATCTACCATGACTCCGAGCAGCAGCCCTTGATCAACCAGGCCGCCGGGTTTGTCCGGCACATCCGGCGAGTGCCGCTGGTGGTGAAATCCTCACCGGGTTTCCTGGTCAACCGGGTGCTCATGCCCTACCTTCTGGAGGCGGTTCGCCTCCGGGAAGAGGGGATGTCGGTGGCCACCATCGATCGGGCGGCGACGGAGTTCGGCATGCCCATGGGTCCGCTGAAGCTGGCAGACATGGTGGGGCTGGATGTCTGCCTTGCCGCCGGTTCAGTCCTTGCCGGGGCCCATGGGGCGGAGATTCCCGGCTCTTTGGCCGAGGCGGTCGAAGCCGGCAACCTGGGGCGCAAGACCGGCCGGGGCTTTTACCACTGGAAGAACGGAGAGGCGAAACGCCTGCACGGCAGAAAGCCGTCGCAGGATTGCGGGGACCGGCTCGTCCTCAGCATGGTGCGCGAAGCGGTGCATTGTCTGCATGAAGGCCTGGTGGAGCGTGCGGACTGGATTGATGCGGGGCTGATTCTGGGGACCGGCTTTGCTCCTTTCACCGGCGGGCCGTTGGAACTGGTGCGTCGAAGGGGCACGGATGCAGTCTGTCGCCGCTTGGAAGCGCTCGAGAAACGTTATGGGCCGAGGTTCGCCCCTGGACCGGGTTGGGACTCGGAGCACCTGCGCAAGACGGCTCCATGAGCATTCTGGAACGGATTTCGCACGACCACACTCTGGGGCAGTTGTTCGAAGAGCGAGTCGCGGCCACGCCGGACGCGGTGGCCTACATCGAATACAGCCACGTGCTGGGGAAATGGTTCAACCACAGTTGGGAGTCGGTCCATCAACAGGCTGGCCGTGCCCAGTTTCTGCTCAAGGGATTGGGCCTTGGGCCCGGCGATCGGATCGGCATCATGGCGCATGGCGGGACTTACTGGGTCACCCTGGATGTGGCTGCGGCGGGTCTCGGAATCGTGACCGTCCCGCTTTACCACCGGGATCGAGGGGGCAATGTTGCCTACGTGGCCGAACGCAGTCGCATGCGTGCCCTGTTCATCGGTGGACATGCCCAATGGGAGGCCATCGGGGATGAGCGCGGTCGGATGCCCGGTGTCAAGCACATCTTCAGCGCGGTCCAGATACCAGACACGGAAGTCCAACCGTTTTTGCTGGAACTTTCTTCCGCGCAGCCATCGCCGTACCAAGTGATGCAGAAAGACCCCGCTTCCATTGCGACCATCGTGTTCACTTCGGGCACCACCGGTCGGCCCAAGGGGGTACAACTAACTCATGGCAACATTTTGAGCAACGCCATAGCGGCGACTGCCGCAGTTCCAGTCGGGCCGGAGGATCGACTGTTGTCTTTCCTGCCGCTGTCGCATATGTTCGAGCGGACGGTGGGCTACTACTCGCCCATGCTGCGGGGTTCTACGGTGGCATTCGCCCGTTCCATTGCCACTTTGCGCGAGGATCTTCGCCTGCAGCCGCCCACCGTCATGGTGTCGGTGCCGCGCGTCTACGAAAAAATCTATCGTGCCATGACTTCAAGGCGGCCGCTGAACAGTCCGGTCGGACGGTTGCTGGTGTCCCTGAGCCGCAAGGCAGGTCGTGCGGGTCCCTCCCCTTTATGGCGAGTCCTGGGCCTGTTGCCGCGCCGCTTGATCGGGCGGAAGGTCCTGCAGGGATTGGGTGGAAATTTGCGCATCGCCATCACCGGCGGTGCGGCGATGAATTCCAGGGTGGCGGATTTCTTCGCCGGCATCGGGCTGAAGGTAGTGCAGGGCTATGGCTTGACGGAGACCTCTCCGGTGGTCAGCGTCAACCGGGAAGCAGATATCCGGCGTGGTTCGGTCGGCCCGCCGATCGAAGGGGTGGAAGTGCGGCTGGCCGAAGACCAGGAACTGCTGGTGAGGGGGAGAGGGATCATGCAGGGTTACTTGGAGGACCCGGAAGCAACCCAGGCAGCCATTGACCCTGAAGGGTGGTTCCATACGGGTGACCTGGCCCGCATTGAGGAAGACCATATCTACATCATCGGGCGGGCGAAGGAAATCATCGTGCTGTCCAACGGGGAGAAAGTCCCGCCGGAGGATCTGGAAAGCGCCCTGTGCAACGACCCCCGAATCAGTCAGGCTTGGGTCGCAGGAGAAGGGCGGCCATTCCTGTCGGCGGTGGTCGTGGTCGAGGAGCCAGTGGACGAGGGTCAGCTGCTAGATTCGATCGACAGCCTGCTGCACGATTTTCCTGGATATGCGCACATCAGGCGCCTGCATGTCGAAACCGAGCCATGGACCGAACAGAATGGTTTCCTTACAGCGACGCTGAAGTTGCGCCGCCGCGCCCTTCACGAGAAATACGACGAGATTGTTTCCGCGTTTTACGGCTAGGCTCGCGCTTTCAGTTCGGGCTTGAGTCTATTCGAATTCCTCGGGCGCCCAGCGCCAGCCCATTTCCGGAAGGGTCTCGACCACCTCGAAGGGTTGCACATGCCGGAAGCTCCGGCCGTAGCGATCAACGGTGGTGACCTCAAGCACATGCGGGCCGATCGGCAGGGACTTTGGCAGGTCGGCGCGCCACAGATGACTGGATTTCCGGGTCAGCATCCAGGGTTTGAACGGGCCGGGCGCGCCTTCCCAGGCGACCCCCCGCCACGTTGTAAAACCGGCGGTCGCGTCTTTCCCTTCCTCGCTCCGAACCGCCAGGCGGGCGTTAGTCGATTGTTTGGCCAGGGCGAGCGGATCAGCATATTCGGGACCCTCAAGCCATCCCTCTCCCTCGCCCGGCTGGGTTCTTGCGGCTTGGATCGCTTCTCCGCCGTCGATAGATACGGAAACCCGGCTCTCCTTCGAGCCGTTCCAGACATTGACCGCGACCCAGCTGCCGCCTTCGAGGTCATCGAGCGTCAGCATGTTCATGTCGCCGAGGTCCGCGACCGTGACCGGCGGGAGAGTGTCGGCCGGAATCTCGTGGGTGTCGGCATAAAAGAACAAGGTCTCGGCCCACCGACGGAAACGCGGCGTGTTGAAGGAAGCATGCATCTGATCTTCCTCCGTGCCGCCGAAGGCCACGTAGGTGTCGGTATAGGCGGTTCCGTCGAAGTCGATCACGTAGTAGCCGCGCGGCGCGCCCAGGCGCTGGGTCGCGTGCGGGATACCTTGATCGTTGAGGTCGCCTGCCCACCAGGAACCGGCGACGCTGCCAGTGACGATCTGGTGGAACGGGGCCGGGCCGACCCCCGTGATTTCCTGCCAGCCGTGGAAGTGCTCGCCCGGCATGATCTGCTCGGTGGTGTGGGTATGGCCGAACAATCCCAGACTCGGGCGGTCGCCGATGATCGCGTAGAGGTCGGCCAGATTGTCGACCTGACGCTTCTGCGTTGTCGCGTCCGCATAGCTGGCGAACGGGATATGTGCATTTACGACCAAAAGCTTGTCCTCGGGCACATGAGCCAGATCGTTGCGCAGCCAGTCGAGCTGGCGCCCGTGAATCACGCCGTTGTAGGCGGGTTCTCCCGCAGGGTCGCAGAAGGCATGGTCATCGACCCCGTTGCACGGGTATCGCACATCGTCCAGGACGACGAAATGGACCTGGCCTATGTCGAAAGAATAGTACTCGGGTCCCCATTCGCGTCTGAAAGTGTCGAAGGAATGGGCATCGTCCGGGGCGTCGAAATCGAGATCGTGATTGCCGGCGACATAGTATTGGGGCACACCGCCGGCCGAGACGATCTTCTTGAAACGCCCGTAAAGGGACAGGTCATCGCCGACGATGTCCCCCTCGAAGATCAGGCATTCGGTGGAATCGTGATTACGATTGACGAGCATCTTGCCGACGGTGTCCCGGACATAGGAGACTTCCCGGTTTGTATAGGGCTGGGTGTCGCCGAACACCAGGCACCGGAATCGATCGCCGACCGGATCCCTGATCAGCGGGAAGTTGATTGCCTGGGGGAGGGGACCGGTCGGGTCGATTCCTCCGAAACGCAGGTCGGGCGAGCCTGCGACCTTATGGAGGTAGTTGAACTGAGGGACCAGATCCGCATCGACGGGTGTGGCATAGCCGGCGGGCTTGGTGATAAAAAGGTTCATGTCGTCATAGACCGGCAGCGTGTAGGCGCCGGCTGCGTCGGTCACGACGACCTCTCGGCCGTTGGAGACCATGACGCCCGCGATTCCGGCTTCGCCTGCGTCAAGCTCCGAGTTGCGGTTGGCGTCCAAGAACACGGTGCCGCGTGCGGCATCTGCAGGGGCACCGCGCACAACATGAACCGAGCCAATGTAGCTCGGGTCTTTCGCGTAAGATCCGGTTGCAGCCAAGGCCAGAATTGCGGCGAGGGTGAAAGCGGGGTGAGGCATGAGTCGGTCTCCAGTGCACTCAATTGGAGGAAAATGTCAATTAAGACAAGTCAACTTGTCTTAACGGCAAAAATCGATGAAATTTATGCTATTTCAAATAGATATATACGCAAGATAATTCAGGAGAAGCGGAATTACCAATTTTACGGTTGAGCCCCGCGCTCGATCCGGGTCTGCGTCATGTCTCCATCGGTGTCGATCACGACCTCCCGGACATCGGGGGTCCGTGCCACGATGTAGGCGGCCATCATCGTGGCCAGTTCCTGATTTTGGTTTTCCATGGCTGTCAGCAGCCGGTCGGCGACGATCTGGCAGCGCTGGAGAGTGTCCGGATGATCTACCCAGACCCGGGACATTTGCCAGCCCTGGTTCATGTCGGCATCCATGCGGGCGAACATATCGGCGGCTTCTTCGGGCATGCCGTCCGGAATCCGGATCGGATAGGCGTGTTCGTTGATGGTGACGTTCAGAATCATGTCATCGGCCGGGAGGCCGTGCCATCCTAACATTCCTCGTGCGTACCTCTGATGCAATCGGGGTTAAAATAGAAAGTTCCACAAGTGATAACTGTTACAGGCTTCCAGCTTCTCTGAAAATCCCTTCATGCCGCGCCGCAGATCCTCACGGCGATCCACTCGTCAGTCTACTTCTTCCAAGCCGGTCCACGGGCGCCTCTCCGCGCACCGCGACGGCTACGGCTTCGTGACGCCGGACAGCGGAGGGGAAGACATCTTCCTGCCTCAGGCGCAGATGCATACTGCCATGCATGGCGATTACATTTCGGTCTGGCCGGGGGTGCCCGGCCGGCAGGGGAAGGTCAGCGGGATGTTCCATGAGATCCTGGAACGCAGCCACGAGACCGTAGTCGGGCGGTTTAAGGCGGCAGGCGAGCGCAAGGCGATGATCATCCCGGAGGATCCTCGGATCCAGCATGCCTTCGAAGCTGCAAAACATGCCAGTGCGAAGGCTGGGGACCTGGTGGTGGCCGACATCACGGACTTTCCGCAGCAGGGGTATCCCGGCAAGGCCCAGGTCAACCGCGTACTCGGCACCGCCGAGCAGAACACTGACATCGATTTCGCCATTGTTTCGTTCAGCCTGCCGAACACCTGGTCGCGCCGGGTTCGGGAGGAATTGCCCGGCCTGTCCGAACTTGAGGACGAGTTGCCGCGGCGAGACCTGACGGACCTACCATTCGTGACCATCGACGGCGCGGATGCGAAGGATTTCGACGATGCCGTCTGTGCGCGAGAGAATAAGTCTGGCTGGACTTTGTGGGTGGCGATCGCGGATGTTGCGCACTACATCCGCCCAGGCAGTACGCTGGATGCCGAGGCGCGCAAGCGTGGCACTTCAGTCTATTTTCCGAACCGGGTCATCCCGATGCTTCCGCCGGATCTGTCGGAAGATCTGTGTTCCCTGCGTCCGGATGTGGAACGCAAGACGTTGGTCTGCGAGATGGAACTCGGCCCTCGCGGGGCACTGCAGTCGTTCCAGTTCTATCCGGCACAGATCCGCTCAAAGGCTCGGCTGACCTATTCGGCGGTGGAGCAGGCCGTATTTCAGAGCCAGCCCGATGCACGCGGGCGCCTTGAACAACATCTGCCCGCACTGGAGAAGCTCGTTACCCTGTACCGGCTCCTTCACGCCCGGCGCTTGCATCGTGGGGCACTGGATTTCAACAGCACCGAATGCCGCTTCAAATTCGATGGTCAGGGACAGGTCAAGGGCATTCGCCCCGTCATCCGGCTCGAAGCCCACCGGCTGATCGAGGAGTGCATGATTCTGGCCAATGTCGCGGCAGCCGAGCAACTGGATCGACACAAACAGCACGGACTGTATCGCATCCACGACCAGCCCCAGCAGGAGAAAATCGACACCCTGCGCGCCTTGGTAGCAGGTCTCGGTCTCAAGTTCCCGTTCAAAGATCCTGTCACTCCGAGCGATTGCGCCGACCTGCTTGAGCAAGTTCAAGATACCGAACACCAGGCGCTGGTCGAGCGCGCCCTGCTGCGCTGTCAGAGCCTGTCTGTCTATTCGCCCGACAATATCGGGCATTTCGGCTTGGCCCTGGAGCGCTACGCGCACTTCACTTCGCCCATCCGTCGCTATCCGGATCTTGCAGTACACCGGGCCATCCGCCATACGTTGAAAGGGGGCAAGCGGTTTGGCCCTGCACCGTCCCATGGCGAGATGACCGTTCTTGGAGAACACTGCTCCATGACGGAGCGGCGGGCTGATGAAGCCGTATGGGATGTCGAGGGGGCCTACAAGTGCCGGCTTGCGGAAAAACACCTCGGGGAGCATTTCAGCGGAACCGTCACCACGGTGACGCAGTTCGGGCTGTTCGTGGAACTGGACGGCTTATATACGGACGGTTTGCTCCACGTCAAGCAGATGGGGAGAGACTACTATCACTACGACCCTGACTCGCAGCAGTTGAGAGGGGAACGTAACGGCGAGACCTGGCAGGCCGGCGACCGCATCGAAGTGACCCTCCAGGAGGTCAGCCTGCGGGAGCGCAGGATTGTGCTGGTGCCGCATGCCGGCCACCGTCGGGGCCGGGCGTGAGTTCGCCGGAACTGATCTACGGTCGCCATGCCGTGCTGGCCGCCCTGCAGGCGCGCCCCGGAGACATTCGCGAACTCTGGCTGCAGAACGAGGAGAGCACCTCGTCGACCGACCCGCTGGTGGCCCGCGCCAAAGAATTGCGCATTCCGGTCCAACGCGTCAATGCCGCCACATTACGTCGCCACACCCGGGACGCGGTGCATCAGGGCGTGGTCGCTCGGATTCGGTCTCAAGGATCCGGCCCGGAACTGGATTTATCCGTATTCTTGAAAGACGATCTTGAGACTTCCCGCTTTCTCGTGTTGGATGGGGTGACCGACCCACACAATCTAGGAGCCTGTCTGCGTGTCGCCGAAGCGGCGGGAATCCGCGCCGTCATCGTGCCGGCCCACAATCAGGCCCGCCTGACGGGCAGTGCTCTCAAATCGGCATCCGGCTCGGCCGAACGGATTCCCTTGGTCCGGGTTTCCAACTTGGCACGCAGCCTGCAGCAACTCAAACAGGCCGGAGTCTGGCTCTACGCGGCGGCGGCAGATTCTGGCGAGAATCTTTGGCGGACGACGTTCCGTCTGCCTTGGGCCATTGTCGTGGGAGGCGAGGGAGGCGGCATTCGCGCCCGCACTCGCGCCTTATGCGATTTTTCCGTGGGTATCCCGATGCAGGGCGAAATCGAAAGCCTCAATGTAGCCACCGCCTCCAGCGTATTGCTGTTCGAGGCTGATCGGCAAACGCGGGAGCGGGAAGAACCATGAAGGTGCTGGTGATCGGCGGGGGTGGCCGCGAGCACGCCTTGGCGTGGAAACTGGCGCAATCGAAGGATGCGGAGCAGGTTTTCGTTGCGCCCGGCAATGCGGGAACGGCCCGGGAAGCCGGGATGCGGAATGTGCCGATTGCCGCCACGGATATTGAGGCCCTGCTGGAGTTCGCAAAGTCGGGGGGCATCGACCTGACCGTGGTCGGGCCGGAGGACCCGCTGGCGGCCGGATTGGTCGACCGGTTCGAGGCGGAAGGTTGCCGGGTGCTTGGACCCCGCAGGGAAGCGGCCCAGCTGGAGAGTTCCAAGGGGTTCAGCAAGGATTTCATGGCCCGCCACGGCATTCCCACCGCGCGTTATGAGCGCTTTACCGATTTTGACCAGGCCCGTCGCTATCTGTCCGGGCAGACGGCCCCGATCGTCGTCAAGGCCGATGGCCTTGCGGCCGGCAAGGGAGTCGTGGTGGCCGCCTCCATCTCCGAAGCTGAACAAGCGGCCTCGGCGATGCTGCAGGAAGCGCAGTTCAAGGAAGCCGGCCAAGCCATCGTGATCGAGGAGTACCTGGAAGGGCAGGAGGCCAGCTTCATCTGCCTGGTGGACGGGACCGACGTAGTGCCGCTGGCCACGTCACAGGATCATAAAGCGCGCGACGACGGCAACCGCGGCCCCAACACGGGCGGCATGGGTGCCTATTCGCCGACGCCGCTAATCACGCCGGACCTGCATCGCCGCGTCCTTGAGGAAGTCATCCAGCCCACGGTCCGCGGGCTAGCCTCGGAAGGGGCAAACTACCGAGGTTTTCTGTATGCCGGGCTTATGCTGGACGCAGAGGGAAACCCGAAAGTGCTCGAATACAACTGCCGTTTCGGCGACCCCGAGACCCAGCCGATCATGCTGCGACTGGATTCCGACCTGCTTGACCTCTGCTTTGCTGCCACCGAGGGGCGCCTGAACGAAACCACTCCGAACTGGGATCCTCGTCCCACGCTGGGCGTGGTGCTGGCCATCCGGGATTATCCGGGGGGCTATCCCAAGGGCGTTCCCATCACTGGTCTCGACGAAGCGGAAGAGGAGATCGATGTAAAAGTCTTCCACGCGGGGACCATGCTGGACAACGGGCGAGTGGTGACGAACGGTGGCAGGGTGCTTTGCGTCGGTGCGAAAGGGGATACGCTGGCCCTCTCCAAGGAAAAAGCCTACCGGGCGGCGGAGAAGATTCAGTTCGAGGGGAAATTCTGCCGAAGCGACATCGGCGCGGCCGCGCTGGCGGCGTGAGAAGGCGCTGACTCTCTGTCTTAGCGCTTCATCGCCTCGAAAAACTCGTCGTTGGTCTTGGTGGCCTGCAGCTTGCCGAGCAGGAATTCCATGGCCGCGATCTCGTCCATGGAGTGGATGAACTTGCGCAGCACCCAGATCTTCTGCAGCTCGGCCGGGTCCATCAAGAGTTCTTCGCGGCGGGTTCCGGAACGGTTGATGTTGATGGCCGGGTAGACCCGTTTCTCGGCAATTCGCCGGTCCAGATGGATTTCCAAGTTGCCGGTGCCCTTGAATTCTTCATAGATCACTTCGTCCATCTTCGAGCCCGTGTCGACCAGGGCGGTGGCGATGATGGTCAGGCTGCCGCCTTCCTCGATGTTGCGGGCAGCGCCGAAGAACCGCTTGGGTCGTTGCAGGGCATTGGCGTCCACGCCACCGGTCAGCACCTTGCCGGACGAGGGTGCGACCGTGTTGTAAGCGCGTGCCAGGCGCGTGATCGAATCCAGCAGAATGACCACGTCACGCCGATGCTCCACCAAGCGGCGCGCCTTTTCGATCACCATATCCGACACCTGGACGTGCCGACTCGCCGACTCGTCGAAGGTGCTTGAGATCACGTCGCCCTGGACCATCCGCTCCATCTCGGTGACCTCTTCCGGCCGCTCGTCGATCAGCAGCACGATCAGATAGCATTCCGGTGAGTTGGCGGCGATGCTCTGCGCGATGTTCTGCAGCAGGATGGTCTTTCCCGCCTTGGGCGGCGAGACGATCAGGCCGCGCTGGCCCTTGCCGATCGGTGCGGTCAGGTCGATGATCCGGGCCGTGATGTCCTCGGTGCTGCCGTTGCCGCGTTCGAGCTTCAGGCAACTGTCCGGGTGCAGCGGGGTCAGGTTCTCGAACAGCGTCTTGTTGCGGGATTTTTCCGGGGGCTCGTAGTTGATTTCCGAGACTTTAAGAAGGGCGAAGTAACGCTCGCTTTCCTTGGGGGGACGGATTTTTCCCGACACCGTGTCGCCGGAGCGAAGGCCGAAGCGCCGAATCTGGTTGGGGGAGACGTAGATGTCGTCAACGCCTGCCTGATACGACACGTCAGGAGAGCGCAGGAAGCCGAATCCTTCCTGAAGGATTTCCAGCACGCCTTCTCCGAAGATGTCTTCCCCGTTTCGGGCATGCGATTTCAGAAGCTGGAAGATAAGGTCTTGCTTGCGTGCGCGTGAGGCGTTTTCGATGCCGGCCTGTTCGGCCATTTCTAGCAGTTTCGTAATGGGGGTGCGTTTGAGTTCCGTAAGGTTCATGTCGGTATAGAAAGATCAGTGAAGTGAAAAGTGTTTGGGGGAAAATGCAGCGCTTTGCTGCATCGGGTAGAGGGAATGCCCCGCTTGCGGCAAAGTTCCCTGAAATTGTTATGGGCCGCAGGGCGAATGCCCTGCACGGAAAGGTTTCCTAGTCTAGCACATTCGGCACATCGCTTTTCGCCGAATTCGTCCGACCGTCAAAACCTCCAGAATCCGGTCGATAGCAAGATCCTCCTTCCGCTGCGAACCGGAACTTACAGATGTTCCTCGATGAACGCGGTCAACTGAGATTTGGACAGGGCGCCGACCCGTTGCCCGGCCACCTCCCCGTTCTTGAAGAGAATCAAGGTCGGAATCCCCCGGATGCCGTATTTCGGCGGGGTTTGCGGGTTATCGTCCACGTTCAGCTTCGCCACCTTGAGGCGATCCTTGTACAGGTCCGCGAGTTCGTCGAGAATCGGCGCGACCATCCGGCAGGGTCCGCACCATTCGGCCCAAAAATCCACCAGTACGGGTTCATCTCCGGAGAGAACCACGCTGCCGAAATCCTCATCGCCGACAGCCACAATGTTGCCGCTCAAAGAAGCCTCCTAGTTTGGCGGGTTGTTCCGAAGTCGGATATTTTGGCCAGATATTGGCCGCGCCTCATTGTATCACCGCCGTCAGACCGCTTTCTGCTCCCGAAAGACGCGTAGCAAGGAAAGGGGCGCGGCCATGCTCTTTCTGAGAGATTCCCGCCTCAGGTATAATTATTACCCCATTTTTCAGGTTTGATTAGCAATGGCTCGCATTACTGTAGAAGATTGTCTGGAGCGGATCGACAACCGTTTCGATCTGGTATTGGTGGCGGCCCGTCGAGCCCATATGCTCAAAAACGGGGCCTCCGAGTTGTTGCCTTGGGACAACGACAAGCCTGCCGTACTCGCCCTGCGGGAAATCGCCGCAGGAAAAGTGACGCCCGACATCCTGGATCAGCCGCTGCAGGCGCCGGATGACGAGATCGACCCTTCGGATCTGGAGGCGATACATCAACAGGCGGCAGAAATGGTTGTCGAGGATGTGTCTGCGGCGCATGACGACGACGAAGATTTCGACGACGAATTCGACGTGAGCGAGGAGGATGCGGAGCTTTCCGCAAACGCCGCGCCTGCGGAGGCCAAGGCGGAGGCCAAGGTGGCTGAGGACGCGAAACCTCTTGGCGATTCTGGTTCGAGCGAAGAGCCTGCGAAGGGAGCCTAACCCGCTGGTTCCTTGAGCCATGCCCGCGGCGATCGAATCGGCTCCTACGCCGGTTGACGAAACCTCGCCGAACCCTGTTCGCTTCCATACGCTCTGCGATCAGCTTGATCAGTACCTAGAACTGGATCAGGTCCGGCGAGTCTACCGCGCATATATTTTCAGTGCCGAGCGGCATGCCGAGCAATATCGGCTGTCTGGCGAGCCCTACATTACTCATCCGCTGTCGGTGGCCTGCACCTTGGCCGACCTGCACCTGGATGGGGACACCATCGTGGCGGCTCTACTGCACGATGTCATCGAAGATACACCGACCGCCCGCGACCAGATCCGGCAGGAATTCGGCGAGGACGTTGCCCATCTGGTCGACGGGGTCAGCAAGCTAACGCACTTGGACGGCGTCTCGAGAAGCGAGGCGCAGGCGGCCAATTTCAGCAAGATGATGCTGGCGATGGTACGCGATATCCGGGTGATGCTGGTCAAGCTGGCCGACCGCCAGCACAACATGCGGACGCTGGATGTGCTGCCGAAAGAAAAACAGCAGCGCATCGCGCGCGAGACCCTTGAAGTCTATGTACCGATCACGCGTCGCTTGGGCATGAATGTACTCTGCCTGGAGTTGGAAGGGCGCGCCTTCGAGGCGCTGTACCCGATGCGCAGCCGTGTTCTCAAGGATGCTATCCGGGCGCACCGCGGCCGACAGCACGACCGGGTCGAAAAAATCAGGGGGAACCTGATTCAGCGCATCGAGGAACGAGGCATCAAGGCGCAGATCGAGGGGCGGGAGAAAAGCGTCTACAGCATCTACAGCAAGATGCGGGAGAAGCGCCTGTCGTTCAACGAGGTCTTCGATGTCCATGGGTTCCGGGTGATTGTGGATACGGCAGACCAATGCTACCGGGTGTTGGGTATCGTCCATGGCCTGTACAAGCCGCTGCCGGGCAAGTTCAAGGATTACATCGCAATCCCGAAAGCCAATGGCTACCAGTCCTTGCACACCGCGTTGCAGGGCCCGGACGCGGTGCCCCTGGAGATCCAAGTTCGCACGCAGGAGATGGAGCAGGTGGCCGAGGGCGGAGTCGCGGCGCACTGGAACTACAAATCCGGCACGAACCTGTCCCTGCCGGCGCACGCCAAGACCTGGATGCAGAACATTCTGGACATCCGGCGCCTCGCCCCGGATTCCGTGGAGTTTCTGGAACACGTCAAGGTGGATCTCTTCCCTCACGAGGTGTATGTATTCACGCCGGCGGGAGACATTCTGCGTCTGCCGCAGGGGTCCACCGCACTGGATTTCGCGTATGCGGTCCATTCCGGTGTCGGCAACGCCTGCGTCGGGGTGAAAATCGACCGCATTGCCTCTCCCCTGAGTACGGAACTGAGCAGCGGGCAGACGGTCGAGATCCTGACCGCCTCACACGGCAAGCCTTCTCCGGCCTGGCTGGATTTCGTTGTGACGGCCAAGGCTCGCTCGTCCATTCGCCAGTATCTGAAGGGCTTGAAAGAGGAGCAGGCGGAGGAATTGGGTATGCGGTTGTTGGACAAGGCGTTGTCCCGTTTCGAAGAGACCTTCAAGGAACTGCCGGGTGAGCAGGTGTCGGAAGCACTCGAGACCATGGAGGTGGAGGATGCCCAGCAACTGTTCCGAGACATTGGGCTGGGTCGCCTGATGGCGCCGATCGTGGCGCATCAGTTGATGGGATCGGAGGAATCTCCTCGGCGTTCGACTCGTTGGTTGGGTCGCATGTTGGGGCGGAAGCAGGATCAGCCCGTTGCGCTGCAGGGCACGGAGGGAATGGCGGTCACGTTTGCCAAATGTTGTCGACCAATCCCGGGCGACACGGTTACCGGCATCGCTTCGGTCGGACAGGGACTGGTCATCCACCGCGGCAACTGTCCGAACCTCAAACGGTTCCGCAAGTCTCCAGAGCAGTGGATTCCCTGCGAATGGGCGGAAAAGGTGGATGGCGAGTATCCGGTTTCGATCCGGGTCTCCACCAAGAACCGCCGAGGGTTGCTGGCCCGCGTCGCCGCTGCCATTGCCGAGGAGGGAAGCAACATCGCGGGGGTCAATCTGGACGAGGCGCAGGGCACGGCCAATATCAACATGAGATTCATCTTGAACGTCCGCGACCGGATTCATCTGGCGGCGATCATCAAGGCGGTTCGGCGGCTGCCCGACGTGCACAAGGTAGTGCGCCTGTCGGGTTAGATGCAAGTCGGGGGGAGCCCTTCCGGCCCCAGACTTTACATAATTTAAAAAACTTTACATTTCTCAAGTCTTTACAAATAAAACCATTTATTATCAAAGACTTGAATGGCAAAAAAATGGTCTAAAAAAACTGACCATTTTCCCTTGCATCGGGGAATGGTTTTCGGGTACAACAGGGGCTTCCGCCATTTCGACCCAGAGGTGTTATATTTATGGCTGCGCCCCATCAGACTCCGGAGATTGAATCTTCCGCAACCGCTTCGGTCTCCAAGCGTCCAGGCATTCGGGAGCACAGGAAACATCCTATGTTCGATACCCTGCAAGTCACCAACGACCTGAAAAGAGGCGGACTGGCTGAACCGCAAGCAGAGGCGATAGTCTCCGCGTTCAGCACCGTCTTCCAGGACATGGTGACGAAAGACGACCTGAAGGCTGCCTTGAAAGACTACCCGACGAGAGAAGAATTGAGGGCCGAAGTGAAGGCCGCTTTGGAAGGCTATCCGACGAGGGCCGGAATAGAGAAAGGATTCAAGGATTTCTATCGCCGGTTTGTGTATATTGCAGTCGCTATTGTTGGCGTCAATGCGACGGTCACGGCCATGTTGTTCGGGGCTTTCAGCATGATGATCCGCTCTCATCTGTGAGCGTGATAGACGTCATTGCCGAGGAAGGGAGCAGCATTGCGGGGGTTAATCTGGACGAGGCGCAGGGCACGGCCAATATCAACATGAGATTCATCCTGAACGTCCGCGACCGGATTCATCTGGCGGCGATCATCAAGGCGGTCCGGCGGCTGCCCGACGTGCACAAGGTGGTGCGCTTGTCGGGTTAGGTGTAAATTGCAAGAAAGAAACTTTACATTTCTAAAACCATTACAAATAAAAATTTTATTTATCAATATTTTATATTAGATAAAGGCAGTTATAAAAACCGGCTGTTTTTCCTAAAATTGAAAGAAAGTTATACATCACAATAGATGTGCCAACTATTCTAATCAGAGGTGTTATATTTATAGTTAGCCCTACTAGGTTCTGAAGGCGGAACCTGTCGAACCTATAATTTCAATTGCTTTGGTTTCGAATGACTAGACATACGGAATCATAAGGAGAAATTACTGTGCTCAACATTTACCGGGTTGCCTATGATCTGGAAAAAAGTGGGTTCACCGAGTCGCAGGCCGAAGCGGTGGTCTCCGCCTTGAAGGACATTCAGAAAGACCGCCCAACAAAACTCGACGTAAAGGCTGATCTGGCTACTTTAGAGGCGCGCCTGATTTTTGGGTTTGGTTTAGCGATAGTCATCCTCGAGACTGTGGTTATCGCTTTGGTTATCAGGGTGTTGTGAGGGTCTGAAGAAAGAAGCGCAAATCGCTTCTTGCGTATAATCCCGGCGAATCTTCTACTTTCTAGCGAATGGCCACCGAACCGATCAGCACGCCCGATGCGCCCGACGCCATCGGCACCTACTCCCAGGCAGTCCGAAGCGGAGACTGGGTATTTCTGTCCGGCCAGATTCCCTTGGAGCCTCAGACCATGCAAATGGTCGAAGGGGATATGCGTGCACAGATCCAAAGAGTTTTCGATAATCTCGGCGCGGTTGCTAGTGCCAGCGGCGGCAGTCTAGCTGATTGCGTCAAGCTGACGGTATACCTGACCGACCTGAGTCATTTTCCGCTGGTCAACGAAGTGATGGCGGAATATTTCTCTGAGCCGTACCCGGCACGTGCGGCAGTGGGCGTGGCGGCGCTCCCGAAGGGTGCGGCGGTCGAGATGGATGCGATTCTGAATTTAGGCGCCTGACTCCGGCCCGGATGACCCGGACTGATTCACCCGCTCCCGACCCAGCAGTAGCGGCGCTTCGGGCATTGTCCGGCGTCGGTCCCCGAGTATGCGAGAAGCTTGCGCGGTTGGGCATTACCCGGATCGATCACCTGCTGCTGCATCTGCCCCGGACTTACGAGGATCGGACCCAGTTGGTGTCTCTGGATGCCCTGCGCCCGGGCATCCGCTGCATGGTCGAGGGAATTGTGCAGGATGCCCGCGTGGAGTTCTACGGTGGGCGCAGGTTGCGGGTGAAACTGGCCGACGACTCTCCGGGCATGCTGGAGTTGTGCTTCATGCGCTTCAGCACTTTCCAGCAGGAACAACTAACCCCGGGGGCACGGGTGCGTTGTTTCGGGGAAGTCAAGCTATGGCGCCGCTCTTTCCGGATGTTCCATCCGGAGTACGAACCTGTCACGCCCGACACTTCTCCCGGTGCTGCAGCTAGTCTGACTCCGGTGTATCCAGCGACGGAGGGGCTCGCGCAGATCTCCCTGCGCAAATTGATTCGCCGCGCATTGGAGTGGGCCGAAGCCCATCCGGCGCAACTGGAACACCCGGCTTGGGAAGATCTGTTCAGAAGTCAGGGTCTGCCCGGCTTCACCGAAGCGCTGCGTCACCTCCATGAGCCGGATGTAGGACTGAGTGTGGAGAGTCTGCTTTCGGAATCCGAGCCGGCCCGCCAACGGCTGATCGTGGAGGAACTGGCCGCATACCATCTAAGCTTTATCCGTTTGCGCAACCGGGCGGAACAACGGCCGGCAGATTCGTTTTCAGGTGGCGACGAACTGATTCGCCGGTTTCTGGAACGCCTGCCTTTCCCGCTGACCCGGGCGCAGGAGAGGGTGATCGAGGAAATCCGGCAGGATTTGGCCCGGAACCATCCCATGATGCGTCTGCTGCAGGGTGATGTTGGCTCCGGCAAGACCATCGTGGCGCTGGTTGCCGCGTTGTGCGTCACCGCCTCGGATGCACAGGTGGCGGTGATGGCCCCCACTGAACTGTTGGCCGAGCAGCATTACCGCAGTTTTTGGGAATGGTTGTTTCCGTTGAACATCCCGGTGGCGTTCTTGTCGAGCAGCCAGACCCGCAAGAAGAGAGAAGAAGAAAAAGCGCGCATCCGAAGCCACGAGGCCCGCATCGTAATCGGCACGCATGCCCTGATCCAGGAGGATGTGAGTTTCGATCGACTAGGCCTGCTGATCATCGACGAGCAGCATCGGTTCGGGGTTCATCAGCGTTTGGCCCTGCGGCGCAAGGGAGAAGATGAAAAAACCTATCCACACCAGTTGATCATGACGGCGACTCCGATCCCGCGCAGCCTGGCCATGACGTTCTACGCTGATTTGGATGCATCGATCCTGGATGAGATGCCTCCGGGCCGCAAGCCGGTTCAGACTGCCGTCATGGCGGAAGATCGACGGGATGAACTGATGCAACGGATCCGGGAGGCCTGTCAGGAGGGGCGACAGGCGTATTGGGTCTGCACGCTGGTGGAAGAATCCGAGGTGTTGCAGTGCGAGGCGGCGGAAAGCACCTGGGGTCGGCTTCGCCAGGCGTTGCCCGAGCTTGAGGTGGGGCTGATACACGGCCGGATGAAAGCGCTGGACAAAGATCAGGTCATGCAGCGTTTCAAGAATGGGGAGGTCCAGCTTCTGGTGGCGACCACGGTCATCGAAGTGGGCGTCGACGTCCCGAATGCCTCGCTGATGGTGATCGAGAACGCGGAGCGCCTGGGGTTGGCGCAGCTGCATCAACTTCGCGGGCGGGTCGGGCGGAGTTCCGAACAGAGCAGTTGCGTGTTGCTGTACAAGTCGCCGTTGTCGGAAAATGCCCGTACTCGCATCCAGATTATGCGGGAGACGACCGATGGGTTCGAGATTGCGCGGCGGGACCTTCGTCTGCGCGGACCAGGCCAGTTGCTCGGGGCTCGTCAGGCTGGAGAAATGGTGTTTCGGGTGGCAGATCTTTCGCGGGATGAGCAACAGTTGCAGCGGGTGCAGCGAATCGCCCAAGACTTCCTCCGGAAGGATCCGGAAGCAGTGGAACCGATCATGGAACGCTGGCTCGGGGATTCCCGGAACCTTGGGTCTGTCTGAGGTCGAGGGTGTGTGGCCCTAGAAGAGGCAGCAGGCTAGTTCAAACTTGACTTCTTGAGTGGTCTGGGCAGGTCGCTGATCCAGGTCGCTTCCCTCGCGGAACACGATGCTGAAAGAGCGCTTCCCGATGCTGATTTCCGGGTAGAACTCCGAGTCCACCGGCATGCGAATCCGTATCATCTGATGAATTCGGCCGGGATCCAGTATCTGCTCGAACCAGCCCTCTTTCGCGATTTCGGGAGCGAACGAAGCGCTATTCCGGACCATCTCCAACACGGTTCGCGCAATCTGGATGATGGGGGCGAACGGCTCGTACCACTGTTGCAGTTGGGCCGCATGATCGGCCTGCCGGCTGGCCAGCCAGTTGTGGTACAGCGGAATGTCGGTTTCACTGGTGCAGCCGGGCATGCGGATGCGCTGGCTGACAGTGTTGAGCATGTCGTGCCGGGTCAGGTGCTGGTGCACGGGATACTGCAAGCCATGTGCGTCATCGCGCAGGTTCTGATGCAGTTCGATGATTTCCTTGAGGAGATCCAGGTTCGCGTTGTCGGATGAACTCAACATTTCGAGCCAAGCGAGGCGTTGATCCAGCTCGCGTATCAGTTCGACCTTAATGTTGTGCCGGCTGATTAGGCTGACGAATTCCAGCAGAGTGGCGACGGTGGAGCGGGTTCCCCACAACGAAGGCTGAGCATAGTGATATTCGAACTGTCGCGCCAGAAAGTCGATTCGCAGAAACGTGCGCATCCGCTCGTTGACGGCCTGCTCGTAGATCAAAGGGGAAGGGGAGGTGTCGTTCATGCTGCCATGTATTGCTGGTGCAACGCGTCCACCGCCCTGTCCAAGGCATCCATGCTCGCCGCATTTTCGATCACGTCGTCGGCATGCCGCAGACGTTCGGCCGCCGACAATTGGGCGGCCAGGACAGCATCGGCCTGCTTATTATCCATTTTAGGAAAACGTTCCTGCAACCGTGCACGCTGCAGGTTCTCAGGGCAATTCACGACCAGAATCCGATCCACGTCATCCAGCCAACCCGCCTCGATCAGCAGGGGGACCACCGCAATCGCATAAGACCCTTTCTGCTGCGTGAACCAGGTTCGGATGGCGGTCCGCACAGGGGGATGCAACAGGGACTCAAGATCCTGGCGCAGGGCTGCATCGCGGAAGAGGCGCGTACGCAGCAGTGCTCGATTCAGGCTGCCGTCGTCTTGCAGTATTTCCGGGCCGGCCCGCTCGACCACTTCCCCGAGAAGCGGGCCGTCTGGAGCCGTCAACTCCCGCACGATATCGTCGGCATCGATAATGGGCACGCCTCGTTCTTCAAAGCACTGGGCAGCCTGCGATTTCCCGCAGGCGATGCCTCCTGTCATGCCGATTCTGATCATGTGCAGGTTCTCAAAGCCCAGACCAGCCGACCAGTGACCAGGCGGAATCCCTCCAGATCAGGAAGCCGAACAGCGACAGCGACAAAGCGGGACCAAAGGGCAGTGCACGTTGGGCACGGCCCCATGCCCGCCGGGTCAGCCATAGCAGGAGGGTCAGGATTGAAGCACCCAAGGCCACCCAAGGAAGTATCATCCAGCCAAGCCAAGCCCCGCACACGGCAAACATCTTGAAATCACCGTAACCCATGCCGGCCTCTTTCTTGAAAAAGTAGAACAGGTGATTCAGCAACCACAGCGACAGGTAGCCCGCTACGGCTCCGATGACCGCTTCGTGCAATGGCGCAAACAGTTCGTACGTGTTCACCAGCAGTCCCAGCCATAGCAGCGGATAGACAAGCAAATCCGGCAACAATTGTGTCTGCCAGTCGATCAAGGCAAGTGCCAGAAGTCCCCAACCCAGTATGGCATAGGCGCTGGCTTCCGGGAGGCTGTCCGTGCTCAGGAGCGCACCCATCGCGAGCAATCCTGCCACCAGTTCCAGGAGAGGGTATTGCAACGAAATGGGGACGTTGCAGAAGGCGCAACGGCCCCGCAGGGCGAGGTATCCGAGGATTGGAATCAGATGGGGGAGGCGGATCGTCCGATGGCAATGGGGACAGTGAGAGCGTGGAGACCACAGGGTTAATTCGGGGTTTTCTCCACGCACCATGACAGGGAGCCGGAATACTATCACGTTCAGAAAACTGCCCACGGCAGTCCCGACGACAAATGCGATACAGAGCCAGAAGATCTCGGAGTGTGGCATCGATGTGACCGAGGGCTTGTGGTGTTATTGTATGGGGATTATGAGAGGCAGTATTACTCTCCTTTGTGGAGAGACGGCCCCAGGCTTATTTTTACGGTTGTTCTGCGCCGGGGTGATCCTGCTTGCGGCGGGGATGTTCGCGCCGAAGGCTTTGATGGCAGAGTCGGAGGGTCCGGCGTATCGGATCGAAACTCTAGAGGGAGGACTGGAATACCCATGGAGCTTGGTACAACTGCCGGACGGTTCCCTGCTGATTACGGAAAAACCCGGACGCCTGCTCCACCTGGATGCCGACTTCGCCGGTCGCGATCTCATCGAAGGGGTGCCGGAGGTGGCTTGGGTCGGGCAGGGAGGGCTTTTGGATGTGGTCCTGCATCCGGAATACGGGCAGGCGGACAATCGCTGGATCTACCTCAGCTATAGCAAATCCTGCTCTGCGGGATTCACAACGGCGCTGAGCCGTTACCGCCTGCAAGGCAATCGACTTGAGAACGGCCAGCTGCTGTTCGAGGCTCGTCCGTGCGGGGGATTGACCTGGCATTTCGGGGGGCGGCTGGCATTCGATGCGAACGGACACCTGTTTCTGACTATTGGGGATCGGGGTGAGCGCGAGAATGCGCAGGCATTAGACAGCCACTGGGGCAAATTGATTCGCCTGCATGCGGACGGGCGGATCCCGGCGGACAATCCGTTTACCGGGAACTCCGATGCCTTGCCGGAAGTGTATTCCTATGGCCACCGAAACCCGCAGGGACTTGCGTGGAACCCTTTCGATGAAAAGCTCTGGTTGCACGAGCACGGCCCGAAAGGCGGAGACGAACTGAACCGGATTCGCGCGGGAGCCAATTACGGCTGGCCCCAGGTGACGCATGGACGCGAGTACACCGGCGGGATCATCAGCGAGCAGACGCATGCGCCGGGGATGGAGCCGCCCGTGCAACACTGGACGCCGTCAATCGCCCCGTCGGGGTTTGCGGTCTACGACGGCGCCTCTTTTGCCGAATGGCGCGGAGATTTCCTGGTGGGTGCACTGAAGTTCCGAAGCGTGTACCGAGTACAGTTGCGAGCGGAGGGCGGGGTGCATGAGCAGGTCCTGCCGGAACCCAAGGAGCACCGCATCCGCGATGTGCGGGTGCTGGCGGACGGCCTGATTTACTTGCTGACGGACGATTCGAATGGGCAACTGCTGAGATTGGTACCCAACAATTAAGCTGATGAAGGCAATTGCAAAAGGGGTTGCATGCGTAGTTAATATTAAGTATATTAACTACATTCCTTGTGGCTAAACCGTTATGGCACGCACGACAACAATGACAGTTCGCCTCAGTGGCGCACTCAGTGATTTCGTTTCAGCGAATGTCAGTGAGACTGGATCTTACGAGAATGTAAGTGAGTACGTTCGCGACTTGATTCGACGTGATAAAGAGCGGGTGGAGCTGGAGGCCTTTCAACGCCTCAAAGCTGAACTGGAACACGCTTTTGCAGCACCAGATAGTTCATTTCACCCTCTTTCGGCCTCGGATGTCATCGCACGGAACAAAACCTAGGCTTGTGCATGGCGTCGATCCGCGTTCAAGAGGCGGCTTCTCTCCGCATTGATGAGATTTATCGATATTCCCAAGACAAGTGGGGGAGCGATCAGGCTGATGCTTATATCATGGGATTGTTCGAGGTATTTGCCGCAATTGCGGCGGGTAGCGTTCTGTCCCGCCCGATCCCGGCAGAATTTGGAATAGATGGTTATTTTTATAGATATGAGAGACACTATATCTATTGGAAGAAACTAAATAATGGAGACGTTGGCATCGTTACTATTCTGCATGAGCGTATGCACCAGATCGACAGGTTTCAAGAAGATTTTAAAAATGAATTTTCCGCATAATCCTCCATAATTAGTGGGCATCTACATCATCCGCGCCCGCTACTTTATTTCATGACTAATCTTCCGCCCGCCCGACTCGTCCAGTTCAACCCGCTGGTCGGCGACATCGACGGCAACCGTGCCCGCATCGAGGCGCGGCTGGAAGGTCAGGACCAACCTTCGATCTGGGTGTTTCCGGAACTGGCATTGTGTGGCTATCCCCCGGAAGACCTCCTGCTGCGTGATGATTTCATCAATCGCATCGACGAGGCTCTGGAGGAACTGGCGCGCTGCAGCGGAGAGCATTGGGTGATCGTCGGGGCTCCGGTGCGTGAGAATGGCGCCTTGTTCAACGCCGCCTGCGTACTGCATCAGGGCCAACGGGTCGGCTTTGCCCGCAAGAGGCTGCTGCCGCAGTATGACGTCTTTGATGAGCAGCGCTACTTTGTTCCGGGCTCGGAGCCTTTCATCGTTGAAGCCGGGAGACGGCTGGGATTGCTGGTTTGCGAGGACTTGTGGCAGCCGGAGCCGGCTGCGGACTTGGCGGCGGCCGGGGCGGAAGTCCTGGTTTGCCTGAACGCCTCTCCGTTCGATCTCCACAAGGCCTCCAAGCGCTTGGAGGCCGCGCGTGCGCGCGCAATGGAAACTGGCTGCCCGGTCTGGTACGTCAACCAGGTCGGCGGACAGGACGAACTGGTTTTCGATGGGGCGAGTTTTGTGCTGGATGCTTCCGGGCAGCGAACGGCACAACTGCCTTCTTTTGTTGAAGCCGAAGCGGAACTGGTGCCCGAGGGCTTGGACTGGGGCGGTTCCCGGCAAGAGATCGAAGACTTGGACGAGAATGCGTCCTTATACCAGGCATTGGTGTTGGGAGTGCGCGACTACGTGAACAAGCACCGTGCCCCCGGCGCGTTGCTCGGCCTGTCTGGCGGTATTGATTCGGCTTTGGCGCTGGTCGTCGCGGTGGATGCTTTGGGTCCCGAGAGGCTGGAGGCAGTGCTGATGCCTTCGAGATACACGTCGCAGGCCAGCGTGGAGGACGCGGTGCTACTGTGCGAACGCTTGGGCGTTTCCTCTCTGGCATTGTCGATCGAGCCAGCCTTCCAGGCTTTGCTTGAGACCTTGGGCCCGGAAGCCGAGCAAGACGATATAGTTTGTCAGAACCTACAGGCGCGCGTCCGCGGCCTGTTGTTGATGGCACGCTCGAACCACAGCGGGAAACTGCTTCTGACGACCGGAAACAAGAGCGAAATGGCGGTCGGCTACGCGACCCTGTACGGCGATATGGCGGGAGGGTTTGCGCCGCTCAAGGACATATTCAAGACCCGTGTGTACCAGTTGACCCGCTATCGCAACCGCGACGAGGAAGTCATCCCGGAGAGGATCCTGACTCGCCCACCGTCGGCGGAATTGAAGGCGGATCAGAAAGACTCCGATTCATTGCCGGATTACGCCGTACTGGATGCCATTCTGCGCCTGTTCATCGAGGAAGACTGTTCGCTTTCGGAAATCGTGGCACAGGGGTTTGATGCCGACCTGGTCCATGATGTGGTCGCCCGGGTGCTCGGAAGCGAGCATAAACGCAGGCAGGCGCCGCCGGGAGTGAAAACGACGGAACGGGCATTTGGACGGGATCGGCGTTACCCGATCACGTCCGGCTACAAAGCCTGAATTGACCGGATTCAGTTCGACGGCGCCGGGTCCGGCGCACTTTCTTCCGGCGATGTGTCCGAGGTTTCCGAGGTCACGGTGGGCTCGGGGATGTCCTCCGGGGCACTCGGGAGATCTTCATCGTCGGACAGGCTCAGCAGCCTGCGCAACTGATACCAGAGATCCTGGGAGTCGATGTCCGACGTCGGGACATGGCCGCTTGGGACCTCGCTGACCACGACCTTGTCCGGTTCGTGTGCCGCGACGAATTCCTCGGCTTCGCCGAGATTGAGTACGACTCTCTGGTACTTGCCGCTGAATTCGGGCGGCGGGAACTCTTCGATGTCGAACCCGACCATGATGGCGGCGCTGTCGACCGTGTCGCTGATCCAGTCGCCCGTGTTTGACAGCCAGGTTGGCTCTTCCACTTCGGCTGCCTTTCGGGCTTCATAATTCGGGAAGTTGAGATCCCGGACACTCCGCGTGTCGTCTGCGAGTTGGTGCATTTCCAGATGGCGGTAACCCTCTTCCAGGTACCACAGCATATCGTCCATGTTTGGCGCACCATGGTAGCGCTTCAGCGCGTGTTTGCTTCGGTTGACGACCGCGACGTAGGCTTTGCGGCGTAAATAGAAATCCGCGACATGCAGTTCATAGCGGGCCAGCAGATTGCGCAGGAAGATGGTGTGCTGGCGAGAGTCCGCCGCATATCGCGATTCTGGAAATTTCGTCACGACCAAGGAAAAGTTCTTGAACGCATGCAGCCACGGGGTTGGGTCTTTGTTGTGTCGGATGTAGGGCAGGACATAATGCATCAGGGTTCGGCCGTAATCCAGATAGGCAACGCCCTGCATGTAGTGTGCATACGCGATATGCGTGTGTAGCGGGTTTTGCTCCATAAAGCGATTGAGCACGACGATTGCTTCGTTATATTCCTCTTGCCGGTAAAAGGAGTAGGCCATCTCCAGCAGGCCTTGCTGGGCATAGGGATCAAATGGATACCCGGACTCCAGATGTTCGAAAGCCTCGATCGCCTTGGTGAAATCGCCGCCTCGACGATAGGAAAGGCCCATGGCATACAACTGTGCCGCGGATTTGCCCTCGTATTCGGTTTCCGGCGCGTCCGGCAACAGCCCGCAACCGGCCATCATCAACAACGACGCAAAAGAAAGAACGACAGGGAGAAAACGCATTACAGGGGATTGGATTCAACTGCAAAATTATATAACGGCAGTGATAGGATGGGATTTTTAATGGTTGGCTGGAGCGGGCAATTGGACGGTTTGCCTCTGGTGGGGGAAGTGCCGGAAGACTTGGCGGGGAAGCGCCTGGACGTTGCGCTGGCACAGATGTTCAGCCAGTTTTCCCGGCGGCAGTTGCAGGACTGGATTCGGGCGGGGCGCGTGCTGGTGGAAGGAGAAATGGCTCGCCCCCGGGATCCGGTGGGGGGCTGTGAGCGGGTCGAGGTCTGGCCGCAGGCCGCCACACCCTCCCAGTGCGAGCCTCAGGATCTGCCTCTGGCCGTCGTGTTTGCCGATGATGACCTGATTGTTTTGAACAAGGCGGCCGGACAGGTTATGCATCCGGCCCCCGGGCACCCGGACGGGACGATCCAGAACGCGCTCTTGTTCCACTTCCCGGCGACCGCTAAAGTGCCACGAGCAGGAATCGTGCACCGGCTGGACCGTGACACGACCGGGCTCGTAGTGGTGGCGCATAACCTTGAATCCTGCACGGCACTGACCCGGCAGCTTCAGATGCGCGAGATTCAACGGCGATATCAGGCTCTGGTCCAGGGTGAACTGATCGCAGGAGGGACGATAGAGGAGCCGATCGGGCGGCACCCAAGGCAGCGACAGCGCATGTGTGTACGCGAAGGCGGTCGGGAGGCCATCACGCATTATCGGCTTCGGCGAAAATTCCGCGGCCTGACCCTGCTCGATGTCCGTCTTGAGACCGGACGTACGCACCAGATCCGGGTGCATTTGGCGCATCTGGGCCATCCAGTAGTCGGGGATCCGGTGTACGGCGGACGCGCAAGAAGTCCATCAGACGCATCTGTCGCCGTACGCGACGCAGTTCGAGGATTCGGGCGACAGGCATTACATGCCTGCTCCCTACAACTCCGGCATCCGACTCGAGGAACCCTAGTCGACTGGAACGCAGACTTGCCGGAAGACTTTCGGGGTTTGTTGGCGCAACTGGAAGGCGACCGTGACTGAGCCGGAATTCGTCTATCCGGATTGGCCCGCGCCTGACCACGTGCGAGCGGCGACGAGCACTCGGGCCGGGGGGGTCAGTCGGAACGCTTATGCAGGATTCAACCTTGCCGCGCATGTGGACGACCGGCCTGAGGATGTACAGCAGAACCGGGAGATTTTGGCGCAGACCCTTCGGTTGCCTGGCGAACCGTATTGGCTGGATCAGCAACATGGTGCCATGGTTCAGGAGGCGCGGATCACACCAGAATTGGTCAAGGCAGACGCGAGCTACACCACCTGCGCGGGACCGATCTGTGTTGTCCAGACAGCAGACTGCTTGCCGGTTTTGCTGTGCTCACGAAAAGGCGATTGGGTGGCTGCAGCACATGCCGGTTGGAAGGGCATTGCTGCGAATGTCCTGCAGGCGGCAATTCATGCCTACCCGGGACCGCCAGAGGATCTGCTAGTTTGGCTCGGCCCGGCAATCAGTATGGAATTCTATGAGGTGGATGAGCTGGTGCGGGCGGCATTGGGCAAGGAACTTGCTTCGGTGGCATTCCGTCCGTCTGGGCGTGCTGGACACTGGTTGTTGGATCTGACGTCTGCCGCCGCATGGCAGTTAGAGCGGGCCGGTGTCGAGCACTGTTACGGTGCCGAAGAATGTACTTTTCAGGATGAGCGCCGTTTTTATTCGTACCGCCGAGATCGGATAACTGGGCGTATGGCGACGTTGATCTGGATGGAAAAGCATTAATTCCAGCCAAAATCAAACTGATGAGCCGGATAGCAATCAGGTGAAGGTTTCAGCAGGCCGATCCGGCCAAGATGCCTAAATGTAAGTAATTGATTCATGAGTGAGAAAAATGGTCTAAAAAATCTGACCATTTTTTGTTTACTTCTCGGAAACTTTGCGGTAGAACCAAATTCTTTGCAAATTTCTCTAGGAGGCACGGATGAATTTCCAAAAATCATCCCGGACACGCTGGCGGGTGTGGTTGGCAGGCGGAGTCTTTTCTCTGTTATTACTGGCTGCGCTTGTCCACGAGATGTTACGAGGTTCGAACGAGACATTTGCATTTTCTGATCCAGGTGTTCAGCTACTTCAGCCAACAGAGCTTCCGTCGGCGGCAAGTGCAATTCCCGAAATCGATATGAAACTGTTGTCGGAATCTTTGGCACAGACTCTGGACAACCGTCTTAACAAATGGGATCAACGCAACCTTGAAGTGTTCGAAAAAACCTTTCTGTCTCAGATGCGAACATTCGAAAAATGGAGGGAAGGGCTTGACGAGAAACTCAAAACACAATCCTCCAGGCTACAGGGCATGGACCAGAAGCTGCACTTGCTTGAGCGTGGCATGAACCGGTTGCTAGGTTCCCTTGAAGACGAAGCGATTCAGGTGTCCATGGAGCCTGAGTTCATTTTTCGGGGCATTGAAGTCTGGCATGGGCAAGCGTATGCGCTGCTTGAGCACCAAGGGCGGATTTTGCCAGCACGGCAGGGAGACTCTCGGCTAGGCTGGAGAATCAACGCCATTGACCGCGATAATCAGAAATTACACATCAGCGACGGTATGACGAAACTTATCCTGGAGGAACAATGAGCAGGGTGTGGCGCCGGGAAGCCGGATGGTTGATAGGGCTTACGGCCCTAGCTGGAGTTGCGGCATCCGTAATTCTTGATGTGCAGGCGGCGCGCGAAGAAGCGAGTCAGTGGCAGAAAACCGACCTCCGTGTGCTTCGCTGGCTGGAATTGAGCGAGGAGGAATGGCGTCAATATCAATCGTGGCGCTCCTTGATTGGCAAGCCACTGGCCGAAATGACTCCATACGAGGTCTTAGGGATTTATGCGGATGATGCAGAACAGCGGCGCCGGTTTGCTAGAGAGAATGCCCGTTTTATGCTTGATTTCTACCGACGAACTATGGAATTTGAACAGATTTACCGAGAAGAATTGGGAAAGCTTTCGGGCGAACAAAGGCCTTAAACTTTACATAAGATAAAAAACTTTACATTTCCCAAAGCTTTACAGATAAATTTATTATTTATCAGTATGTTAATAAGCAAATAAATGGTCAAAAAAAACTGACCATTTTTCCTTGCTTTCTGGCAATGAGTGTTAGAGACTGCACAGGCGGTAATTACTCCCACGGATGGGGGGCCGTGTAGGGCCGCCCAGCCTTAGGGCGGCCCTCAACTCCGCCCGGAGGCCTAAGAATGAGACATGCTGAATGGCTGATTGGCACAACTGCGGCATTACTAGTGGCAGGGTGCGAGATGTTGCACTATGCGGTTCCGGTTTCGCAGCCCCGGGAACTGAGTCACATCCCGCGGCCAGGGTTGATTGACCATTCGGCATCTTCAAGGCTGACTCCCGACTATCTAGTGCGCCCGGACATGGGCGAGAGGCAGGTTCTTGGGCAACTTCTGCACGAATTGCAATTAGCCCGACACCTGATTGACGATGCTTACGAGCGCCGCGATGAGCGTGCTCGAGTGCGGGTGGACTACGTGCGCTTAGCGGACGAATTCGACCGGATCGTGATCGGTTTGAGGCGCACTCTAACGGTGGCCGAAACGACACCGCGCGATCGCATGGACATCACCGGAGACTATCAATTGTATGAGTGATTCCATGCTTGGTCAGTTCGAGGTAACTTCCGGCATCTCGGGCGAAGTTCTGGCGGAAATAACTGCTGCGACTTGCCTGCTAGTCGTGACTCTTTGGGTGTCGTGGGTGGCCGTCTCTAGTCTGCGGCAGTTACGTGACGAGACCTTAGCAGTCGGCGAAGTCGCCACTCGAATCCTGTGGGCCGGCTTGATGTTTTGCATGGTGGTCGCCCTGATTGCCTTTGTGGAGTAAATCATGAGGAAACTTATTCTTGTTTTAGCGTGTGCTCTAGCGCTTCATCCGCGCTGGGGAATTGCTGTAAACACACTGGATTTGCCTGTCTTCGACGGTATTGCCGCTGATGCGACCGATCCCTTTTCATTTATTAAGTCCGTTGCGATCACAGGTATGGCTTTGGTGTTCGGCTTTCTTGTGGTGGGTGCCTTCCTCGGCTACGGCGGCGGTCTGATCGCAAAACTTAACCAAGCGCGCGTTAAGGGGGACTGGGGAAGCCTTGGAATTTACTTGGGCACCGGTTTGCTGGTCGTGATCATCATTGCCCTGATGGGCTACATGGGGGGGCAGATTCTGTCCGACTTCGAATGACGCGCCCAGCTTCTCCACTCGGTTTTGAGCCGCCGATGTTTCGAGGGCTCAGTGGCACCGAATTGACCGCGGCAATAGTGTTATCGGTGGCACCAGGCACGGTGGGGGCAGGCATATTTTGTTTGTGGACTGGTTCCCTGTTGTGGGCTCTTCCGGTGCTGGTGCTGAATGCTTTCATCACGGTGTTGCTTGCAGGCACAGCGCTGAGGCACCTCAAGCGGAACCGGCCGCCCAACTGTTATCTGCAACGCGTTGCTCGCCACTTCAGACGAAGCGCCAATATCATCTGGCGGGAAGGATCCTGGAGGGTGGAGCGGTGACACCTTGTAGCTTCCGTGACGAAGAACTGAACCGCCGTCGCTATGTCCGGGCACTGCAGGTCGGTCTGGTGTTTCTGGCAGTGTCACAGTTACTTGCTTACGCCGGCTGGTGGCATGCATCCGGGACGCAACGCCTGAGTCTGCCGCCCCAATTGCGCTATGGCGCAACTCTCCATGGTGATGTGGTGCATCCATGGGAAGTGTATGTTTTCGCCGGATACATCCACCAGCAGATTAACAATTGGACCGACAATGGCGCCATTGATAATTTGGAAAATATTCAACGCTTGGCGGCATTTCTCAGTCCAGACTACCGCTTCTGGCTGACACGTGAACATCAGCGCCATGAGGCTCAGTTCCGAAACCGACAACGCAGTGTTAGCCCGGTTCTCGGGAGTTACAGCAATGAATCCGTACATCCATTAGGACAAGACACTTGGCAGGTCATTTTGGATGTTCGCCTCCGGGACTATCTGGAGGATCAAATCTACAAAGATATTGATGTCCGTTATTTCTTGGAGGTCGTATTGCTGGATGCTGATCCCGAAACCAATGAGTGGGGATTGGTTCTGAATCGGCAGTACCAACCTCCTGAACGTTTACGTTCTCACCTGTCGGCTCTCGAATGAGGTGGTTTCTAGCACTGCTGCTGTGCTTGGCGTCATCGACGGTTCTGGCGTCGTCGTCGCGGGTCTACACTGGTGATCCGCTTCCGGTACTGCTGCCGCTTGGTAAAGAGCGGCGAATCGAAATCGAGGGCGCACAGGAAGTTCGTGTCGGATTGTCTGCGGTACTGAAGGAAAGCTTGCGTGCCGAAAGCGCTGGTCCTCATGTTTGGTTAACTGCCCGGGATGCTTTGTCCCTGCAGCGTGTATACCTCAAAACCGAGACCGAGCTGTTGGTGTTGAAAGTTCGGACGGATCCCCAGGCACCGACGGAGCCGCTGAGCATCACGGTAGATCTGAAGGGCTCCAGATCTTCTCCTTCGTTTTCACCGGACAGACAGCCAAGCTATGTGGCGCTGATGCGTTATGCCATCCAAGCCTTGTATGCGCCCGACTACCGTGAAGATCTGGTTTCCAAAATCCGGCAGGTTCTTATCGATGAACAGCCGGTGGCCCTGTTTCGTTGTCGGGAAACATATCCGTCCGCGTGTGGGGATGCGGTCGAGTCTATTCCCCATGCTGCATGGGAGGCACTTCCTTATTACATAACCGCAGTCACGGTACGCAATCGCCTGCCTGAATCCCTGACGCTTGACCCTCGCGATCTCCGCGGGCGATTTGCGGCATCCGCCATCGTACACCCTCGTTTGGAGGCATCTGGAAGCGTCCGAGATACGACGACTGTGGTGCTGATTTCGAGTATCCCGTTTGAGCACGCCCAATGAACGCGCGCAGCCCGCTGCTTAAGTTGCTTGCCGGGGTTGCCTTGTTGCTTGCACTATCGGTGACATTCCTGTCCACTTCTCCGCCACCGGCTGAGCCGGAGATTCTAGTTCCCTCCAGTCGAGAACTAGATGAAGCCGCTGAGGAAGTCCGAGCCGCGGCGACCGGCATGCGCCGCTTGGAGCAAAAGATTTCAGATCAGGCGGAACAAATCCGGGAACTGGACGAATCACTTGTTGAGTTGTCCTCCCGCGTTGAACAACTGGTGCAACACAGGCGGCGGCAAGAGGAGGCGCAGACATCCAAATCATCTCCACTCTCATCGGGCGAGGCACCCGAGAAAGGGGAAGCATTTGATCTGGACACCTTGACCTATGAGCCTCCATCCAACACGGAGGCCGAGCTTTCGACGCCTCAATTTGACTTGCCACTGACTTGGGTAGAGCCGATTGATAGTGACAGGGCGTTACAGCGCAATTTGGCGGCAGTTTCGGGCAATCTGGTCGCGGGGGAAGAGACCGATAAACCACCAAGGTTCTACATCCCGCCGTCTATCCTGTCCGGATTGTCCCTGACTGCTTTGGTTGGACGCATCCCGCGTGGCGGGGCCGTGCAGGACCCGTGGCCATTCGTCGTGGTGAGCCAAGCCGACAATTTGACGGCAAACGGCGTGCGCCTTCCTCAATTGCGTGGCATCCTGTGGCGTGGCGTCGTCCGTGGCGACGCAGTGCTGTCCTGTGCAAGCGCGTCCATCCGGAGCCTGGTCTATGTGTTCGATGATGGAACATTTCATGTTGCAAAGGCGCCAGCGCAGGAGGGTTTCGGCTATCTAGCCGATAAGTCTGGCAATCCCTGCCTGGTGGGAGAGATTCATACCACGGCCCCAGAGGATATGGGCACGCATCTGTTGGCCGGTGTTCTGGCCGGCATGGGTGGGGCTTTTGCTGAGTCTCAGGTGCGGCGCAATGTCTCCGGGGGAACCGAAACGTCTCAAGTGGAGGGAGATGCTTTCAGCTACCTGCTAGGCCAGACGGTTCAAGGTGCAGCCTCCGCATACGGCGACTATCTGCTGCGGTTTGCCAACGATACTTGGGATGCAGTGGTAGTCCCGGCCGGTCGCGAAGTGGACATCCATATCACGGACAGCATCCCTGTCATCCATTCACCAACCCGGACGATCTATGACGATCCGATTCCTTCCTTGGCTGTGTCTTTTGGCGGTCTGGATTAGTGCCTGTGCTGCTCCGGCCGAACTCCCGGAAACCGCGAGCACGGTGCGTGATCTATACCGGCAGGCTATGCCGTCTGGAACGCCTGCGCCCATGCCTCGCCCGCTGCCAGTCCAACCGGGCATGGGTAGCCCCTTCATGGCCGAAGTGGACCGACAGTTGCGTCGAGACTTCAGGGAGTTCCCCAACCCGCGACTGATCCTGTATGTCTATCCACACCTTACAGCCGATGGAACCCCGGTTCCCGGGTATGCCACTTGGTTCAACGTCTTCGAGCGCGGCCCGACCCTGAAGGTTGTGCGTTGAAAAGTCAAGAAAAATGAATAACAAAAAATCATCACACCCAAGGAATAGGGATCCTAGAAGAAACGGTTATTGCCCTGTTTGTCTTCGATGTGGCTTTGCCACTGTGTTTCTGCCGAGGACGGGGCCATGCTGAGTATTCGCGTTTTTCAGCTCTTGGCTGTCGGGCTGTGCCTGCTTCTGATCGCGAAGTACATGCAGTTCATGCAGGCGACGGTTCGTGGGCTGGATCGTCTGATGATGCGGCGCTTCTTCGACGTGGATGGATTGACAAACGAGATTCGGGCCAGAGTGGAACGCAATGGCGGGGACCCACCAACTCGACACTCCTCGGAAGGATTCATGTGCCGCGCTGCTTATTTGTGGCTTTGTCGTCGCCTGCGGCAGGTGGCTGGCTTGGATTCTAGGGTCGACTGATGCGCTTTCCGGTCCTGGCCAGTTTGTTCTTGTGCAGCCTTTCTATGGCAATGGCCGAGACGTTCAGTACGGCGGACGTGGCGCGGCGTTCACTCCAATCCAACTGCTTGGACTGGAAGATAGTCGGAGTATGCCTGTGGCTTCATTGCAAATACGGGCGCTGCCGAATCAATACCACGCCACGAGTCCGACACTATTTGCCGGACTTGGTTTTCACTGCATACGACCAGACCGGGGCTCCACCTTGGACGGAACTTCGCACCCTGTTGGATTTGGATTCTCCTTTGGGAGACCTGTTGCAGGGAGGATCGTTTCCGTCCACGGATGCCTCGGACGGTCACACCCTGCGATTCAAGGAAGTCGATGCAGTTGGGCATCCGTTCCCGCTACGGCAGAAAGTCTTCAATGTGGTCTACCTGTGCCGCTCTCAGGCCAAGCCGATGTTTCCGTACTTTGTATCTGCACTCGACCACATGGAGTGGCGAGGTGGATTGGAATCTGCACGTCCAGAGAGCCTAACCCCGGGCTTGCGTGAAATCGGCGATTGGCCAAGAAATTCGTGGGGGTCGGTCTTTCCGCGCACCGGTTTCGTGTGGCAGGCTGAAGATGTAAAGGCGGCCGCCGTGGCCGTACAGCGCGCTGCCGACATCGTGACTCAACCGAATCAGGCCCGGGTGTACGTGCCGTTCGGCTATGACGGCCACCGCCGGGTCACGCACGGAAACCCAAATGCCCCAAACCGCGAAGCCTGCGAACGGTCAGGAGGATTGTGGCGTTCTGATTCTCCAGTTCCAGAGCCTTCCCACTGTGCATCCACGGCCCCGCTGGAGGAGTGCATGACTGCCGCACCCCCGCCGTCGCACACACAATCCGGACATTGCCGCCAGCAGGCGCAATTGGCTTGGCTGCCCTCGATCAACGAGCGCAACGCGCGCTGGCAGATGATCAGCCCGCGCACGCAGTCGCGTTGCGAAACCTTCGGATCTCCCTCGAATTGGTCGTTCGACAAGACCAGCGAAGACGGGAGTTATGCCTGGAACCTGTGGCGTCCCTACGAATGTTGCGCCCCGGGCAAAGGGAAATTCATTGGCCACAAAACTTTCTGAGGAGGAACCATCGTGGGCAAAAAGAAAAAATCAAAAAAGAAAGTCACTCTGGAACGCATCATGGCCCAGCCGATCGCCAAGCGGCTGTATGTGTCGTTAATCCCGATTGATAACCTGCTGGGCGACATGAGGATGGAAATCGATGAAGGAGAACGTGCCGAGGATGATTCCTACTACGTTCGAATTCAGGAATTGCGTGAAGGTTTGGTCCAGACTCTGGACGAGGTATTACAGGACTGCGATGAGTGATCGCAAGCGGAATGCGTTTGACCGCTGGCTCGCCGGACTTCGTCCGGCGTTGCCAGCGGATCCAAGACACGCGCCGAATGCGGGAGCTAGTTGCTGGAGCGGGCAGGGCCGCCGACCTTTAACCCGGGCACAATTTGCGCGTCCGATAGCGGGGAGTAAATCCGTTTTGCAGGAGATAAGAACTTCGGCATCCTTTGCGGAGTTACTGTTCCCCAAGGCCGCACTTGGGCCGGAGATGATTCTGATGAAGGATCTATGCAGTGTCGGCCGTTTGTTCGATCTGGCTCCCGCACATACCGAAGGAAGGCCGGACAACATTATCGAGGACCTCCACCAGCGCCTGATGCCTTTGTTGCGTGACGTATTTCCGCAAAACCAGCGCAGGCCATGGGTGGCACAGTTTTTTGTGTATGACCGCCATCACCTAGCCGACGATCTTCAGGCACTTGAGCAGTATCTAAACTCGATGACTCGGAATTCGGTCTATTCGCAGCACTGGATGGAAGTGTTACGCGAACACTACCAAGATGCCTGTAAAAAGAATGGTTTTTTCTTTGATCCGGTTAGTCAAACGCCGTGGAAAGGGAAAATACGATGCATACGATTGTGTGTTTGGCGCATTGAGGAGCCGGGTGGGGTCCCGGATGGACAGCACCTCGACGATCTATGCGAACGCCTGACTCATTCATTAGCTCAGGTGGGCATTCGTTTGATGCCTTTGAGTGGCGAGGATCTCTGCCGTTGGCTGGATGACTGGTTCGGCCCAGCCCAAGAAGCCGCGGATACCCCCAAGGTGCCACTGGCCGCTACACCGTTGACCTTGCTAAAAGGCACGGCCTTGGGAGATTTGGCGCATCGGGCCCTGCGGCGCGGTGCTCCATGGTCCTCAGCCAGTAATAACTGCTGGTATTTCCATGGTCGTCCACATCGCTTTCTGACGGTCAACGCGATCCTAGGGGAACCACGAATCGGACACTTGACTGCTGAGCGAATGATCGGGGACCGCCGGCAGACGCTCTGGGATCAGATGCCAGAAGAGGCAATCTGGATGATGGCTGTGGTGTTTGCCCCGCAGGATGACATTTTGGAACATGTCGCCCGTGTTAAGCGTAATGCGGTCGGCGGTGATCCGCAGGCGATGGCCATCCGCACCCTTGCAGAAGAAGCAGTGCAGCAAGTGTCCGATGGCAATCCGATCATGCCGGTGTTTAGTGGCGTCTTCATTTCAGCACCGGATGACGACATTCTGGAGCAGCGGGTCCGGGGATTGTCTGCCACTCTAATGGCTCACGGTATTGCGTTGATTCCCCCAAGGGATGATCCCTTGGCTCAGGATTCCTATATTCGTGCACTGCCATTCAATTTCAGCCCAGAGCAAGATCAGCGCTTCTACGTACGCCGTTCCCGTCTGTGGTTCATGGATCATGTGGTGAGGTGCCTGCCGGTATACGGACGCTCCACCGGAACGCGGCATCCGGGCCTAATGGCATGGAATCGTGGCGCAGAGCCGCTGTCATTCGATCCGCTTAATCCGGTGGATAGGACCAAGAATGCGCACTTATTCGTATTCGGACCGACTGGCTCCGGAAAAACCGCTTTTCTCGTCAATACATTACTGCATACAGTCGCAGTACACCGTCCCCGGCTGTACCTAATAACGGCATTGCCAACATTTGGCTTGCTCGCGAAACACTTCAAGTCGCAAGGCTTATCGGTGAATCATGTCAACGGAGATCGGACCTCGATTCCTCCGTTTGCAGATGCCCGATTGCTCTTGGGTGCCGGCTCGGCACCCGCCGCCGACAGGGTGGAGGACGAGGTCGAGCGTGACCTTCTGGGCGAAATGGAGATACAGGCAAGGCTGATGGTTACGGGTGGAGATCCGAAAGAAGAGCAGCGCTTCACGCGCGAGGACCTGAATCTGATTCGAAAGTCATTGTTGGCGGTCGCTAATGCTGCTGCGAATCACCCGGACACACCAGTGTTAACCCAGAATTTGTCGGACTTGATGCACCGGGCAGCCGAATCCGGACGACTGCAGGACGACATGCTGAGCGAGGATCAGCGGCGCAGCCTGAGTCGGATGGCTAATTCGATTGAACTGTTCTGCACTGGGCAGGCGGGGGAGATATTCAACCGCCCAGGAGAAACTTGGGTCGAGTCCGATGTGACCGTGGTGGAACTGGGGGCGTTGGCGCATCGGCGCAATGAGGCGTGGTTGGCAGTGGCAATGAGTGGGCTGCTGTCCCGCATCAATGACCAAGTACAGGCTCAGCAATATTCTGCCCGGCAGACCGTCGTGGTTCTGGACGAAGCGCATCTGCTCCTGAAGAATCCATTAATTTCTCCCTACATCCTGTCAATTTCCGCAATGTGGCGCACATATGGCGCTTGGTTGTGGATCGCAACTCAAAGCCTGCGTCAGATTCCGGAAACCGCGCGTGAACTTCTAAATCAGCCGGAGTGGTGGATTTGCATGGCCATGGAGCAGGACGAGGTAGACATGATCGGACGATTTCGAAGGCTTGACGAAGAGCAGAAAGCGATGATTCTGTCCGCCCGCAAGGAGTCTGGCAAATATACCGAAGGTGTGGTGATGTCCGGCAAGTTGATGACTCCGTTTCGCAATGTTGTGCCAGCGTTGTCGCTAGCCCTGAGCCAGACGGAGAAAGATGAGAAAGCGCATCGGGCCAGTCTCATGCGGCAGCACGGATGCACGGAACTTGAGGCGGTTCACCGGATCAGCGAGTCGATTCGTCAGCAACGCCAAGGGCGGGAACCATGACTGTTTGGGTTCGCGCTTGTGCGTGGGGTCTGATCCTATCAATAATCCCCACAGTCTCCGATGCGCAAATCAAGCTTCCGAGCAGTGAGGAATTGGGTTTGTATTACACGCTTGGGGGTTCGCGTGCGGTTCCCCCGACTCCCGGCCAGACGTTACGCATCAAACTGCTTCCAGACATTCAGGCGGGGGCTACCTACAGCTGCGGAAAGTTCGACTTTCGCTTTCAGGTCGAAGAAATCCTAAAACGGTTGGAAGATCAACTAACGACCCTGAAATCGCTTCCGGAACAGATCCTTTTGGCCTTGCCGGGCGGTTTGTTCTGTCGGGCCTTTCCAGGTGCCTGTCAGTTGATGCAGTACTACACCATCCGCGCGGGTGAAGCATATAAGTTAGCGCTTGGCTCCTGCCAGGAAATAGAGAAAGGGATTGCCGATCGGGGGCCTGCTGGCGCTTGGACGAAGATTGCCAAGTCGCTGGAGTGGGGGCAGCAGGCGCATGAGGGAAGCAATGTGCTGGAAGCACAGGAAGAAGCGGAGGAAGCTCCCGAAAAGGGATTGGCTTGGGTTGGCGGCCAACGTGCAGGGGGTGTAGGTCAGGACTTAATTCGCCCGGTTTATGACAGCACTCGTGCCGGGTGGTGTCTGCTGAACGGTGAGCCGGTCACATGCCGGGAATCCGAACGTACAACTGAAATTTCAAGTTTGTTCGAGACTCCAGAAGCTGCAGCGAATTGGTTGGTCGACATCTCTGGTGAACAGGCCATCAGTTTGGTTGACAGTGCGCCGAGTCCGACTATTACCGGACATGGTCTGTTGCCTTTGATCGAGACCGAGCGACAACGCATCGAGGAAATTCTGCAGCGGTTGGTCAAAACCGATCTGGTGGAATTAACAAGCGAAGATTTGACGAACATCTCAAGCCGCAATCTGGCGATGCGTCGGGAAATTATCGACGGTTTGCAAGCCCATCCGGATGCGGAATGGCGTATTCAGCGCTTGGCGTCGGAGTTGGCGACTGCGCGAATCGTGGAGAAGACCTTTGTTGCTAGGGCCGCCTTGATGGCAGGGCGCCAAGAACCGAATGTTGCGGCATTGGCTCCAGCCCAGGAGGCGCTGGGCACGGCATTCGAACGCATCAATCATCAGGTGGATTTCGTACTGAATGAAGTGCAAGCTTCGCACCGCTTGGCGTCCGAAACGATCCGGACCTTTATCGAATACGAAATGCTCGGTGGCGTCCTCAAGCCGATCCGGTTGAGTCCTCCCGAGGATACCGATTCCCGATTGATCGATGGCGGGTTTCCACTTCCGAAGGAAGAACCCTAATGGATAGTTTCCGGGTGCGCCGCATACTTTGGTTCCTGCTGGCTATCTTGGCGGGAGGAACAGTATTTTTCTATGCGGCACAGCAATTGGCGGATGCGACTCCAGACTCTTTGGGTCGTACGGCCGCCATCATGTCGCGGTGGAAAGACTTCTTTGAGCGCTATGGTCTCTGGCTTCACCTGGGTGCACACGGGGCAACCTACCTGTACCTGATTTTGCGTTGGCCACAACTGGTCTGCTGGGTCGATCGGCGGCGGGCCGCACGGGGATACACGCCGCTGTCGGTGGTCGAGCAGCGCCGGCTGGTGTGGGCCGTGATCACTGTCTGCGTGACTTACGAAGGCTTGTTGATGTTGCGCTATCTGGATTGACGGGAATGTACGCGACGATCCCCGCGTTCAGCCACATAGAGGTCTACTTGACCATGTTTGGCTGGAGCATGTACGAGCTACTGTTCGAACTGGCCGACGACCTCAACCTGCTCCTGATTCCATTTCTGGTGGTGATCGTTCGCAACTTCATTGTTCCGCTTAGCACCGAAAACATTTTCCCTAACAGCGGGGGTTCTGTCAGTCAGATGAGAGTGGACCTCCCGGTGGCACTGGTGGTGTTCATTTTCATGGTCGTGCCTTATGTCAAGGTTGAGCCGAACTCTATCGAATACACCCCGGTCTGCCAACTTGGAAGTGTTACTCATACCTACGGGGACACTGGCACTACTTACGACACCACCCAGTTGGCCCGTTTTCATGAGAAACATCCCAGAGTTCCAATATTCTGGGCCGTGGTGCTGTCGGTCAGTGGTGGCATCACTCAGGCCGTGCTGCAGCATTTGCCATGCTTTCAGGATTACTCTGGGCTCGCATTCCGAACCCGCCACGCTTTCATCAAGGACCCGGGCATCCGCCAGGAATTTGATCATTTTGCTAGTCAGTGCTTTGTGCCAGCTTGGCGAAAATATGAGATCTTCCGGCCTTCAGAAGAAATTGTGCCGCGTAAGGATGCAGAGTATCCGGGTAACCGCTATTTTCTGGAAGAGCCTGGATATTACGCTCTATGCAGCGCGGTCACGGAGCAGGGCGCCTGTTCGTTCGATCCCTACCCCCGGCCTCGAACGACGGTCAAGCGTTGGAAGGGGGATCATCAGTTGCCAGTTTGCCGGGACTGGTGGCTTGGCAATGGAGAGAATGAGGGCTTGTTGAAAATTCTGGCACGCTTTGTGCCAGATATGGACTGGATTGCGGACTTCACCAAGGGGACTTATAGCCAGGACTTCATTGAAGAACAAATGGTTCGCAACACTATCCTCAACGGTCCGCGTCGTTATGGCATCGGTGGGCCAGACAATGAGATACTGGCAGGCCTTGCAGCGTTTGCCGCAGGCTCTGGAATTGCCAGTGGTTTGGCTGCCTGGGCTGCGAGCGGTAGCCTTGCGGCATTCACGCTATCCACTGCGGTTGGCGCAACTGCTTTCGTCGGGTCCGAAGCACTGGGGCTGTATGCCCGGTTGCATATCATGCGGCGGATTGCGCCCATGGCGCAGAGCCTGATGCTGATGGTGCTGTATATGCTTCTGGGAGCGTATTTGTTCCTGACTTTCTACAGCCTAACGGCGGCCCTGAGAATCATGATCATGATAGTGGCGGTCCGGTTGTTTTCAATGATGTTTGGCATATCGAATTTCCTTGACGATACGCTGATAGATGCAATGTATCCCGGTATGAAGCTTGGCGATGCCGGGCGCTGGGAAGTGGACCGGATCGCTCTTGGCTACGGCACGATGGCATTACACATGCTGCTGCCCCTGGGAATGTTGTGGGTGATTTATGCAGCGGGTAATGCTGCCATGCGAGGGTTGGATGCGCTGGGGCCCTCTTCGGATCCGACCGGAGTCGGAAATGCCGGTCGCGTCAGCACTCTAGGGATGGCGCGCAACATCAAACGATGATACGGAATTCGGAGTAGACATGAGGTTCGCACGGACTGTTTTCTTTGAACCAAAGGAGGGTCTATTCGGATTGTTGGGGGCCCGCGTCCACGTGTTTCCCTCTAAGCCATCGCGTATGAGATCAATGCGAAGAACCAGCCTATCCGAATCGATGGTTGATCACACTTTCATTCAAGGAGGAATTTTATGACATCACCAAATCCAAAAACCAGCCACACCAAAAGTGTAGCGAAGCCAACACCGCCACCAAATTTTGATACTATGAGTGCTATGAGAATGCTGACGAAAGCTGGCTTCACTCAGGATCAGGCAAGTGCCATAGTTGGGACTGTGCGCGATGCTCAACGTGAACTTGCCACAAAAACCGACTTGGACCAGGCAGTTGGTGAACTGAAGGCTGACTTGGGCCTAGCGTTTAGTGAACTGAAGGCTGACTTGGGCCTAGCGTTTAATGGACTGAAAGCAGATTCGGACTTGGCGTTGAGTGGATTGAAGGCAGATTCGGGCTTGGCATTTAGTGGATTGAGGGCAGAGATGGAGGCCATGAAATTTACGTTGCAAAAAAATCTGGAAGAGCAAGACAGTAAGGTAGAGCGACAATTCACTCAACTCTATCGGCATCTTTGGATTGGCACGGGCATGACTATCACTGCGGTAACCAGCATCCTCGGCATGATGATAGTTTTTTCTGGCGGATAAGTAATTTGTGCAACTTCCCCTTTGGGTTTGGAGAACTCATTCACTTCCAGCTTTAAACTGCTCTTCTGAACTGACCTAATTTTTTGATGAATCTTGGCATACTGAGGTGTACAATCAGGATAGCATTCCCGACTAGGAATTTATTTATGGCAGTTCAGGAAATCAAGGCAAGCGAAGCCCGACGTTGGCTGGATGAAGGCCGTGCCGAGTTAATTGATATTCGTGATTCCGGGGAACGTAGTCAGATGAGAATCCCTGACGCTCGGTGGATACCTTTGACAGGATTGGAAGCGGGGCTAAAGGCCGATCCGCATCAGAAGATTGGCATTTTCCACTGCCGCAGTGGCCGTCGGACACAGATGTACGCGGACAAACTAACAAGTGTAGGTTATCCCGAGACATATACTCTAGAGGGAGGCATCATGGCTTGGAAAAAGGCCGGTTACCCGGTCGCATCGGATTCCAAGGCTCCTATTGAGATCATGCGCCAAGTCCAGATTGCTGCGGGTAGCTTGGTTCTGCTTGGCGTAATCTTAGGGGTATGGGTTGATGCTAATTTCTTCTGGTTGTCTGGTTTTATAGGAGCGGGCTTGGTTTTCTCTGGTGCCACTGGCTCCTGTGGGATGGCTTCGATGCTTTCCAAGTTGCCATTTAATCGCTAAAACGATTCCAACGCCGACTACTCTCGGCCGTGAGCGCCGGGTAATTCTCGAAAACCTGTGCGACATTAATGTCGAAAGTGACGCATTCCAGTAAACATCATTGCTATGCCATGCTCATTGGCTGCAGCAATAACCTCGTCGTCCCTCAGGCTTCCGCCTGGCTGAATGACCGCTGCGATGCCGACTTCGTGGGCGGCATCAATCCCATCGCGAAACGGGAAAAACGCATCTGAAGCCATTACGGCACCATCCAGCGGCAGGTTTTCATCCGCAGCTTTGATGGCGGCGATCCGTGCTGAATAGATTCGACTCATCTGCCCCGCTCCAATCCCGACAGTGCATTGGTCGCGTACGTAGATAATGGCGTTGGATTTGACGAATTTGGCGATTTTCCAGGCGAATAGAAGGTCGCGATGCTCGTTCTCAGTAGGAGACCGTTCGGTCACCACGCGCATTGCGCTGGGATCCAAGAGTTCGTGATCAGCAGTTTGCGCAAGTAGTCCACCGCTGATGCTGCGTACGGTTGCGCAATGGTCGCTAGTCTGGGTAGTGCCTGTGGCGAGCACCCGCACCTTGGGTTTTTCAGCTAGAACCTCCAATGCGTCTTTATGGAAATCCGGTGCAATCAGGACTTCCACGAATTGCCGCTCGATGATTGTTTGGGCAATCGGACCGGTTACTGTCCGGTTGAATGCGATGATGCCGCCGAATGCCGAAGTGGGGTCAGCCCGATAAGCTCCTTCGTAGGCGGATTCGATGTTGTCTGTCTCCGCCGCACCACAGGGGTTGGCATGCTTGACGATGACGCAAGCGGGTTTTCCGAATGCTTGAACGCACTCCCAGGCAGCATCCGTGTCAACGAGGTTGTTGTACGAGAGTTCCCGTCCCTGATGGAGGGTGGCAGAAGCCAAGGTGCCTGGGGGCGGATTGTCGAAGCGATAAAGTGCTGCTTGTTGGTGCGGGTTTTCACCATACCGCAGTATCGAGTGCCGGTTCAAAGCCAGATGCATGCCCTGGCCGAAAAAATTGTCTGGCTCAAGCTGGTTGCCGAGGTAGTGCGCAATGTCCGCATCGTAGGCTGCGACATGTGAAAAGGCTTTGACAGCTAATTCAAACCGCATTTCTCTACTAATGCCTTCTTTAGTGCTGACGATTTCAGATATCCTCGAATAATCGGAGGGGTCGACCACTACACAGCAATGTGCATGGTTTTTGGCAGCGCCACGCAACATGGCTGGGCCGCCAATATCAATGTTCTCGATTGCTTCCTGAAAACTACAATCTAGCCGGGCGATAGTCTGTGCGAAAGGATACAGGTTGACGACCAGAAGGTCGATGGCTTCTATTCCGTGCAGAGCACAAACCTCAAGGTCTTGTTCTCCGCGAGACAGCAGGGCACCATGGATTTTAGGGTGGAGGGTCTTGACCCGTCCGTCCATGATCTCCGGGAAGCCGGTCAATTCGGAGACTTCTCGGACCGTCAAGCCAGATTCGCGGAGTGTCGCGGCTGTGCCGCCGGTGGAGACTAATTCGACTCCATTTTCAGCCAACACCTGGGCCAGTTCAACGATGCCGGATTTGTCCGAGACGCTCACAAGCGCTCTCCGTATGGCCAAGAGGTCGGGAGAATTCATGAACCGAGAAAATGCGATGTTTGGCAGTATGCTTACTCTTCCTGGCCTTCACTTTGAGAGGCATGCTGCTCCATCTGAAAAGAGACCCGGAGCAACTGGTCTTTAAGCATCTTGATGGTATTCGGATCAAGCTTTGACCGAAGTCGTTGTGCCTGCCACTCAGCGACCGCGTCATAGACGCAGTGCCGGAAGTAGTTGATCAATCCCTGCTCTCCCTCGACGTTCAAGACGTGTGGGTGCTGAAGATTGATGATAACGATTATCTTACCGTTCTGCCCTGTTTCGCAGACGACGTAGGGGTCATTTGGCCCAAAATCGCCGCTGACGATATAAACCCAGACTTCAATCTGATCTAGGACAGCACGAATATCAGGCTGTCTGGTGGATTTCACAGGTTCGGCGATCCGCTCCAAGCTTTCGTTTAAAGCGCTTTCTTCGGGTAGAACAGTGATTGAAACTTTGTCAATCATTTCCGGTGAGAGAAGCTCATCTTTCAGACCAGCAATCGCTATATCTACTTCACCTGCCGAGGGCCCACGTGGGTCTTCTTGATCTTTCCAAGGGGTCCGGGCAGTGCTAATCAAGTTGGCAATCTGCTTTTCGAGCTTTTTTTCAACCTGCTCCTCGTCATCCCCATACCACTGTATGTTGTCCTTGGTATGAGTGACTTCGAACTCATCAAGGTGGATTTCTCCGAGAAGGCGCTGGTTGATCAAGTCGTTGCGGTTCAGACCGAAAATACACTCAGGTCGCCAAGCATCTGGCCAACCGTAGACAACTCGATTGGCGTGAAGGATCGAAAATCCGGTATCGGCTCGAGCGCCACGATCCAAGATGCCTGCCCAACCATATACTGTCTTGCCATTGATCTCGAACGAAAATTCATTCTTAAATGGCTCTCCAGCACGGTTGACCCGTAGACGATCCTCAAACTCTTCCCAGGTTAATTGTTCGCCGTTGTAAAAGAGTGCGAGCGAGCCACTGCGAAAGTCTTGACGGTACATCGACTTTAAGTAACTTTTGATCTTGCCAATGGTGCGCCCCTTGAATTCGCGATGATGATTAAAGATTTCGAGGCGTGTGTAGTGTGCAGCCGGATCCATGTTCTTCACGATGGTGGTTTTCAGTTCGGGATCGCCGTTTTCAATCTTTTCCACATCGACCTCAACGGTATACTCTTCTGTTTCTCCGAGCTTCTTGGTAACAATTACCCAGCGATTGCCAATCCAGCATGAAGCAGTCTTCATTCCCATGCCGTAACGGCAGCGCCCGTTTGGATTGGAGGGGGGATTGGCAATCCGTAGTGCGTGCTGCAGCTCCGCATAATCCATCCCCATCGCGTTATCGACGATACGAAACATCGGTTCTGTTCCTCCGCGCTCGTAAGTGATGCGAACCTCAAATTCCTCATCTTCTTGGATGTGGGCTTCTTCTAGTGCCGCCTTATTATTGGCGTAAGATTGTGTGGAGTTGTCAACAAACTCCGCTAGTGCATACCAGATCTCATAGTTCATCCGGCGGTAGCTTGCTATGGCACTGAGGCCAATCTCAATATTGATAGGCATTTGACTATTTATTTTTGGGGACTACATAGTCGTCCCTGAAGTATCTGTTTTCGGTCACGCCCCTGCCAAGGCAGAGTCGCGTAAAGAGAGAATCGGACGGTTCCCAAGGTAAATTCCCCGGAATTTTCTCCAGGCACGGGAAAACCCGGCCAGGAGCTTGGCGAAGTTGTACC
>MKWU01000603.1_pt1 | contig 67681 bp, 63 predicted proteins | sample 809101 | NCBI WGS metagenome assembly MKWU01 (sample SAMN05860141, study PRJNA318959) | sponge metagenome | host: Aplysina aerophoba | place: Slovenia: Piran, Adriatic Sea, Gulf of Piran | collected 2013-05-07
CGAGTTCCTGGGAGGGGGGAGCGGGCTCTCTGAGGAGGAACGACGGATGCCGGAGCCGGTTCCGTCAGGTGTACAGCGGCTCAGCCTCCGCCCGCCGATCTGGGGTGACGAGCCGTCGATCCTCGTGAACCTCGGCGGTGATCGGTACGTCGACGAGTCCTCCCGATACACGGTGATCGGCTGGGCGACTACCGGCCAGCGGGAAGGTCTGGGTTTCTGCGTCTTCGACCACCCGCTGTACGTGGAGTTCGAGGAGACCATCGAGGTTGCCCGAGGTTGGGGTGCTCGGATAGTGCAAGCCGACACGGTGGAGGAGCTTGCAGCCCGGCTGGCAGCCTGGCGCGCAACCCCGTCCTACAACGAAGGCGTCAACCCCCGACGGCTGGTGCGGACCCTCGCCGAGTACAACCTGGAGGCTCGGGGCGGTCGTCTCCACGAGTTGTGGCCACCCCGTAGAGAAGGTGGCCGACCGATCAACCGACCCCCTTTCTACGCGGCGCCAGTCGTTCAGGGCGTGGTGGACCCGGCCGGAGGGTTGCGCATCGACTCTGATGCCCGGGTCCTTGATCGGGGTGGAAGGCCCATCGAGGGACTGTTCGCGGCGGGTGCCGATGCCGGCCGCGCCTACACGAGGGAACACGGGGGCCTTGCCTTCGGTCTGATCTTCGGCCGCCGCGCCGGTGGGAACGCCGCACGCTCGAGCAGCGGAGGCGGTTGACGAACACCGGCACGAGAGGCCGGGGTGAGATGGTCTTGAAGATTGCGGTGACACGAGAGAGGCGGCCCCGCTCGGCGGGCCGCCTCTCTTCGTTTGGTCGTTTGTGCTTCCGGTGCCTTCAGCGCCCGTACCCGTCCCATGGGCCGATCGAGCGTGAACGGTTGGGGATACCGGCAATCTCGGGTGCCTGCATCGGGTCGTCCGGGTCGTAGTTATCGGCGATTCCCTTGACGATGAAGTCGGGCTCGAGCGTCACCCAGTTGATCAGGTCCCCGTCGAGGCGGAAGATCCAGGTGGTGCCCTCTTCGTTGTCGGCGAGGAACGAACCATGCTTGACCCGGGCGGGCCGCCAGAAGTAGACGCCGGGGGAGATTGGGCCGTAGTTGTAGGTCATGCTCCCCGACAGGCAGTAGGCCTCTTCGAACACCGGATGGTGCATTAGCCGCTCGTCACCCCAGCCGGCCGGAGCGTGGCATACGAAGGTGCGGAAGCCCTTGGTCTGGTAGTTGGGGTCCCAGTCGAAGAAAAGGTCCTTCTTCTGGAGGAACTGCTGCGTGAGTCCCCTTTCGGGCTTGTTCTGGATGAAGTCCATCTTCTCGGTGTGCATGATGGTGAGCTCACCAGGTTCTTCGGAGACCGTGTTACCGCCCTTGGGGACGAAATCGCTCTCGTCACGGTCGGAAATAGAGAAGCCCCAGTCGCCGTACTCGCGGAAAATCAGAACCTCGCTGCCCGACTCCACTCGCATGTGCGGGACTCGCAGGCCCGCCGGAGCCCGCCAGTATCCACCCGGCCCGAAGTCGGTGTCGCCCAAATGGACCCGACCCTCGAGGACGAACCACTCGGTGTCGGCGCTGTGATAACCGCCCGGGCGTCCCCAGTCGGATTCGAAGAAGACCTTGAAGGATCCTGCCCCGTTTTCCTCGTCGTAGGACAGGTTCTGTTGGCGTGCCCGACCCTCGCCGCGGGGGAGCTCGGGCGCATGCCAGATGAGGTCCCGCTGATGTACCATTTCGACGTGCGGTCGCATATCCACTCCTTCTCGCACCTTGCAGGGCCGAGTTTCGATTGCCGGAGGTCAGGTGTCAAGCGCGTCTCCGAGAAGGGTCGGCTACGCGGCGCGATCGTCATGGGAGAGGAGCCAGGGTGGGAATCACCGAGCTCACGGAGCAGATCCAGAGGTTTCTCGACTCGGTGCCGGAGAAGGACGATGTCCGGGCATTTTTGAGAGCGGTCGAACGCGTGTCGGACGTGGCGGTTCCGGTCTACGACGGGCCCGTGGAACTGCTGGTACCTCCGTCGGCAATCATCGGTAACGACGGATCGCCCATCATCACCAAGGATGCCACCCGGGGCCAGTTGATCGATGCCGGAACCGGTTTCCGGACCAATGCGGAGAAGCTGATCTCCGAAGCGGGCCGGGCTATGTCAACCGCCATCACGCTCGAGCAGTTGGCCGACAGCCTCGCCCCCGGACGGCGCCGCTAGGTGGGTGCTGAACAATGACGATTGCTCGGGCCTGCCGCCCGCCAGCCCAGGCATTTTGCCGGCGGTTGGCAGGCCGCTGGTGGATTGCTCAGTACCCTCCTAGGTGCCCAGCACTCCAGGGTTCATTATCCCGTTCGGGTCGAGGGTTTGTTTCAGGGACCGGACGTAGTCCGAATAGGTGTCGGAGACGTGACCCGCGAAGTCGTAGTAGCGCCCGATCTGGAAGTTGACGCTGCCATGATCCTGGTAGATCTGCGCCACATCGTTACGGAAGTCGGAGGCGACCCTTCTAGCCTCGTCGAAACGTCCCCTGCGGCGGGTTATGCCTTTGAACAGTGCTTTGACCGCCATTCCTGAAGGTACCTTGCCGAGCATCTTCACGTTGCGGGGATCGAGTACGTAGGCCCTGCGAAGCGGGTCGAGTTCGTCCGGCCACACGATGTTCGTCTCGACAAGTATCTGTCCCTTGACGGCGCACATAAGGTGGTAGTGATACACGTGCTCGCGTTCGAAGGCCTCCGCGTAGGTCTCGGCCAGCTTGTCGACCTTCTCGGTCAGTTCCAGCACCGCCGCGAAAGGCACGATGCCATGCACCGGGGCCCACACCTCACCGTTGACCGTTACCAGCGAGGAGGCTATACCACCCACGAAACCCATGTACGGTTCGTCTCGCCACTTGCCTGCCAGTTCACCGGCCAGTTCCCGACCACCGTGCTGTTTCACGATGTCACGGATAGCGTCGGAATTGGCCGCCACTACCCCCGCATCCGTTCCCTCCGTGGAGGCGTGCAAGACCTCGGTGGCGCCGGCGAGGAAGGTGTATCCGGCCTTTATAAGGGAGTCGAGCCGCTTGCTGGACAGGTAGAAGACCTCGGTCGCCAGTCTCGAATGGGCTATCTCCGCCATACCTGCCAGGAGATCGCCCAGAGTGGGGAAGTCGAAACTCATCGATTGGTGGCCGTGGGGCTCGGGAATCAACTCCAGAGTGGCTTCCGTCTTGACCCCGAACGCTCCGCAGTCCCCGACGAACATACCGGTCAGGTCCGGCCCGTAGTAGCGGAAGTGACGCCACCCGTCGACATGGGCGCCCGAGCCGGTCCTTATCGCCTCGCCGGTCGGGGTCACCACCTCCAATCCGAGGAGCGAGTCACCGACGGTGCCGTATTTGCCGGATCCGTACCAGACGACGTTATTAGATATGCATCCGCCCAGCGTCGAACCCTCACCGGACAGCGGACCCCAGAACGCCATGCGGAGGCCACTGTCCTTTAGTGCCTTGTGAAGCTCCAACCACGTGCAGCCGGTCTGGGCGGTGATCGACATCGAGTCGGTGTCGATCTCGGTGATCGTGTTGAGCCGCGACGTGTCGAGCAGGATCCCGCCCGGGGTGATCGGTGTGTATCCGAGCGTGTAGGAAAGACCCCCGCCCCGAGGGTATACGGGCAGGGCTTGGTCGTTGGCAAGACGGACGACAGCGGCCACTTCCCCGGTCGTGGACGGCTGGACGACGAGGTCGGCCGAAGCCACCTCTCGCAGGCTCAGGTCGGTTCCGTAGTACGCCAGATCCTTCTTGGCAGCCGACACGTACCGGTGCCCGACGATCTGCTTCAGGTCGCTTTCCAGTTGCTTCACGACTCACCTCCCTCGGCGGGGTACCGGTTCCAATGAGACTACCGCCAACCGGGTGTCGATCACCGTCCTAACAATTCGAAGGTCTCGGCCATCAGTTCCTCGTCCCATGCTCCGATGGCCTGGAGGTAGAACCGGCTGACACCCGCCTCGGCCAAGCGGGCCATCTGCTCCGCCACCTGGTCCGGGGTTCCGTGGGGTAGCGAGCACTCCGCGAAGCTGGCCTCCAGATCGTCGGGATCCATCCTCCGGTAGGCGGCGCCCTCCTCCAGCCTTTTCCGGTAGGTCGTCCGGTCCGACGCCACGATCGCGGTTCCCATCGCGCTTATCCGCACCGCTTCGGGCGAGCGCCCAGCGGCTACGGCGGCTTCCCTGGCCCGCTCGATCCGGATTTCGAGATCGTCGATCGGGACCAGCAGGGCCAGGTTGTATTCGTCGGCGTAGGTCCCCCCCAGGTAAGGGGACCGCTTGGGGCCGAATCCCCCCACCATCAGCGGGAGATCCCCTGTCGGGGCCGGCTCGACAGGCTTCGCGTCAAGGTAGTAGTGCTTTCCCGAGAATCCGGGTGGGGCTTTGCCGAACGCGGCCCGCAGATAGCGAAGCGCCTCCTCCAAGCGTTCCCACCGCTCAGGCCAGGGCGGGTAGGGGATGCCGAATCGTCGGTGTTCCTCCTCCAGCCATCCGGTTCCCAAGCCCAGGGTGAAGCGACCGCCGGACATGTGGTCGATGGTCGCCGACTGCTTGGCGAGAACCGAGGGGTGACGGAAGGTGATCGGGCTGACGAGTACCACCAATTCGATGCGCTCGGTAGCTCGGGCGAGCCCGGCCAGGATGATAAGGGTGTCGTAGAGGCCAGCGTCCTTACCGGCCATGGTGTGCACCAGGTAGTGGTCCGCCCGAGCATACGCAGCCAAGCCCTGCTTCTCGGCCCATCGGGCCGCGGTGACCGCCAAGCTGTAATCACCGCCCACCTGTATTCCGAATTCCATCCGACCCTCCGGCTGTGAGTCATCAGCATCTGGGGGCTGATGCTACGGCAAAGGGAGAAGATCGGTTCCACCGACCGGTGGGGCAACCTCCATTCCTGTCATTCGGCGTCCTATTCGAGCGCAACGCCGACACCTCTGCTAGGACCGCCTTGTACAGCAGCTCAATCGCAGTGGTGGCGTGGGCCGCAGAGTCCTCCCAGTCGCACTGCTCATCACACGCAAGGGCATGATGGGCTCGTGCGCTGCTACAGAGAGGCCGTGAACTCCTCGATCGTTTGGTCAGGTGACGAGACTCCTAGCCCTGATTCTTCATGCTTCCAGACACACCGACTGCAGCATGCCACATCAACCACATCATCGCGACCGGGCTGGGCTTCACCTAAGGGTGCAGGTCGCGCCGGGCCGATACGATACAATCGACGGGGCCGTTATCCCTGGTCAGAAGCAGATATCGACACGCCGTTCGCCCCAGTACAAACCCCCGCGTGAAAAATCGGGGCTAGCCGAATACCTCTGGCTGCTCAGCTCTCCTATTCGCTCAAGCAGCTTGGTCAAGGGAGAAGTGGCACGACAGGCGATGTCGATCCTGGCCTGCCAGTCCAACTACTAAATCTGTATCAACTAGTAGGCTTTGTGCATTGATCTGAGTTTCCTCGAAGCTTGAGCTACCTAGATGTCCCGCGTGAGGATGTCGACGAGTAGATCGGACGGGTAGAACCAGAACTGACGACCAACGGTGTGGTGTTCCAGGAACTCGCGGGACTCTAGGTCGAGCAGATCTACCCGAGCCGTCTGGTAGGTGACGTTGTGGCTCGCACGGTGGCTTTCTATCGTGTAAGAGCCGTCCGGGTGGCGGAGAGCATGGCTCAACAGAGCCAGTTGGCGGTGGTTGAGGCCGGGGACCTTCCGGAGGACATGCTCGACCGAACGGAGTTCGTCCGTCTTGCGTTCGAGATAGGCGAACAGGTGATCTATCGCCTTGCACAGCACATCGAGTTGATGCAGCAGGAAGTAGGTGAAGTCCGCATCGTCGGTCTCCACGTAAAGGAAGGCTCGGCCGTACTGGGCCGGCGCCTTCCGCAGGAGAGGTGAGATGGAGATGAACTCGGCCAGCCAGTAGTCCTGGCGCAGCAGTGATCGGTAGAACAGGGCTCGGGCGGTCCTACCGTTTCCGTCAACGAACGGATGAACGTATGCCAGGTAGAAGTGCAGAGCGATGGCCCGGATAACGGGGTGTACGAACGGTTGCTCGCCGACCGTGTTGCTCCACTCGACCAGGTCGCTGAGCAGGTTGTCGAGTTCTTCTGCGGGTGGAGGGCGGTGGAATACGACGTCTGGATCGTGTGGGTGGCCGATGTCGACCCGCTTGTCTCCTGGCTGCTGGAACCGTCCTGCGTGATCGGGGTTGGCCAGAGTTCCCTCAGTCACCGTGCGGTGGAGATCCTTGACCATCTCGATCGACAGAGGGAGCGTCAGGTCCTGGGTGATCTGCTGCATGGTGAGGTAGTTGTTGACGACCATGCGCTCGGCCCGGGTGCGGGGTCTCCTGCGTGACCGAAGGAGGACCTTGGCCTCGCGTCTCGTGGTAGCAGCCCCCTCCAGAAGGCTCGATCCTATGGCCTCTTCCATCAGCGAGGTGACTACGTACCGGTCACGGGTGGCCGGGTTGGTGATCGCGTCCGGCGCCTCGACCCAACCGGCGGCATGCCGGTCGATCTTGTGGATCATCTCCTGGGCTTCATCGGTGAGGATGTAGTCGAACCTCCGTCCGTTCACATCCGTGAACGGCAACTGCTTGCGTCCTGCGGCCCGCGCAACCTTGAGTGCAAGCCACCACTCCTCGACCGAGAGGCCATCGGGCGATGGACGCCACCGGAGTTCGTCCCAATGAAGGTAACGACCGCCAACCGTGGAAGCACCGATGTGCTTCAGAACCGCCGAGGACCGCTCCGGGGGCAGTTGGGCGATCAGGGTCTGTACCGAAGGAGCGCTCTGAGGGACCTTCACGTCTCTAGATCCTCCTGCATTTACTAATTACATCTAGTTTAGTAGACAGAGCACCCATGATCTACTTATTCTTTTCTATTAGTACTGTTTACCTAGTTGATCGTGGTCGGTCTGCGTTGCGGGCGGCGCGCTCTGGACCGCCATCCACGCCTCTGGCTGCTTCCTGCCTCCTCAACGTACCCTGCGGGTACGCCTTCGTCGGCAAGTCCTTGCCATAGACGCCGCTTGCGGCGCCATATCCCACCGCCGCCCCACAGACCAACCACGGGAGCCGTGGTTCCAAACGACTGTGCGTAGCGTGAACCCGCCCTAGCCCCGACTTTTCGTGCGGGGGCTTGGACTGGGCGAGCAGTGGCGTGGGATATGAGCTTCTGACCAGGGACTACGGCCATCTCCACAGTCCCGTCTCGGCCCCCCGGCACTGGGGACCACCACATCATCGCAGCAACCCCCCACAAACAGGGCACCTTCAGTATGAGTGAATCAGGGCTAGTTTGTGGTCCGAGGGCTGTCGGACTTCGAATGGTCTCGGGATCCGGCTCCTACAATCAGCTTCGGTCTTGAGGAAATCTCGACGGGAGGACCACGTGCAGAGCGGTGCCGAACCACATCTCGCCCCTCGGCCGCTCGTGATCGACCCGTCGGTCAACTTCCGGCCCTCCACACGGCTCGGCCGGTACGGATACTTCGGGATGGACGACTCGGTCGGTGGGGGGAGCGCCGAGTTCTTCCTCGAGATGATGGAGGAAGGCGGGGTCGACATGGCCGGCATCATCGCCAACCGGGCGGCGGACGGCGTCGGCGGGGAGGAGATGGGCAACCATGTCGACCGGGTCTCTCCGCTGCTCGAGTCCCATCCCGACCGGTTCTTCGGATGGGTCGGAATCAATCCTCTCCTGGGAATGGAGACCATCCGCTACATCCGGTACGGCATCGAGACGCTGGGTTTCACAGGTGTTCATGTTTACCCGCATTGGTTCGGGCTCGACATCAACCATCGCCGCTACTACCCCGTCTACTCGTTGTGCGCCGAACTGGGTGTCCCTATTGCCATGCAGGTCGGAAGCCAGTCGATGCGGTCGAGGGCGAAGCTGGTGGCCACCCCGGAGATGGTCGACGATGTGGCGTTCGACTTTCCCGAGTTGACCTTCGTGGCCATCCACAACGGTTGGCCCTACGAGCGGGAGACGGTCATGCTCGCCAAGAACTACGAGAACGTGTACATCCTGGCCGACGGGCACCCGCCCCGCACGTGGCCGCCCGACATCATCGACTACATCACCGAGGCGCAGTGGTGGAACCGGGACGGGTCGCGGAAGGTCATGTGGGGCACCGACTGGCCGGTGCAGCGGATGAAGGAGTCGCTCGACGAGGTGCGAGGTCTGGGGCTCCCAGACGATGTGTACAGCAGGCTGGTCGGCGGCAACGCGGTGCAGATTCTTGGGCTGGGAGCGGGATAGTGGACCTCGGATTGGACGGGCGTGTTGTTGCCGTCGCGGGCGCCGGGATCGGCATCGGCAGGGCGGTGGCGCTAGAGGTAGCGCGGGGCGGGGCCGCGGTGGTGGTCGGCGCTCGGGATCGTGAGGCCTTGCTCGAAGTCACCGGTGCGGTACGAGCCTTGGGCGGCCAGGCTGGCGCAGCGGTCGGAGATCTCGCAACGGATCGGGGAGTGAACGAGTTGGCCCGGGCAGCGGTTGAAACCTTCGGGAGGCTGGACGGTCTGGTCTGCTGCGTCGGATCGACTCCTCTCGGTGACTTCTCGGCTGTGACCGACGGCCAATGGCAGCAGGCCTTCGAGATGAAGATGCTGGCGACCATCAGGGCGATCAGAGCGGCTCGCCCTCACCTGGCGCTGAGCGGTGACGGTCGGGTGGTGGTGATCACCGGTAACGCTTCCCGTGTTCGCTTTCCCTTCCTCCTCACGTCCACCGTCATGAACTCGGGGCTTGAGAGCCTGGTGTCGTCTCTGGCCGGCCAACTCGCCGGTGACGGGATCGCCATCAACGCGGTGTCGCCGGGTCCCGTCGACACGAGGCGGTACGAAGGGCTGGTCGAGGCGGTGGCGGTCCACGCGGACCTGGATCCGTCGTCGGCCCGCCGGAGTATCGAGGCCTCCATCCCGACCGGGCGGATCAACCAGCCCGAAGAGGTGGCCCGCCTGGTCGCCTACCTCGTCTCACCCGCCGCGGCCTCGGTCACCGGGGCCACCTACGTGATCGACGGCGGCCAGAGCTGTTGATGCGGCGAGGAGTGCCGGCCAACTGCCGAAGCTCTGCATCCGGGAACAACGACACCAATCCGTCCGTGTGCCAGGTAGAACGCCTCCCACAAGACATCACGGAAGCCGGGACAGAATGATGGACACGGCGACGGCCATCGCGCCCAGGAGAATGCTCCCGAGACCAAGGAGAATGCCCACAATCCACATGGTCTGGCGGAAGATCGTTTGCTCAACTCCCCGCAACGCCTCAGAGAGGTCACCTCGCACTTCTGCCTGGCGCGCTTCATCCTTGGCATCCACTAGTGACTCGGAGACGACGACCATCGCACCTCCCTCGGTATCTTTGACATGGATAGTCCGGTAGTTCAGTACAGAGAAGTTAACGATAGCTGTCTATCCGGAGAAGAAGTGCTCCCGCAGGTTGCGCTTCAACACCTTCATGCCGGCGTTTCGAGGTAGCGCGTCGATCGTCTCGTAGCGTCGGGGGAGCTTGTAACGGGCCAGCTGCGAGCGGCACAAACCGTCCAGTTGGTCCACCGGGAGTGGTTCCCCGGGGCGGGTGACGATCACCGCGGTTACCTGTTCGCCCCACCGCTCGGAGGGGAGCCCGATAACGGCGACGTCGAGGACCGCCGGGTGCCGCAGCAGCACTTCCTCGACATCTCGGGGGTAGATGTTGGCGCCGCCCGAGATGATCATGTCCTTTTTGCGATCGACGATGTAGTAGTAGTTCTCGTCGTCGACCATCGCCAGGTCGCCGGCCGAGAAGAATCCGTCTTCGGTGGTCGACTCGGCAGTGGCTTCCGGATTCTTGTAGTACCCGTTCATCAGGTAGGGGGAGCGTGAGTACAGTTCGCCGATCTCTCCGGGACCCACCTGGTTCCCGTCTTCGTCCACGACCCGCACCTCGGTCATGAACCACGCCGGACCTACGCACCTTTCCTTCCGCATGATGTCGGGTGGCCTCAGGTTGGTGACGATGGCCGCCTCGGTCGATCCGTAGAGTTCGTGCAGACCGACATCGGGGAACATCCCGTGCACCCACTCCTTGAGCGCCTGCGGGAGGGGCGCGGCGTTGAAGTAGATCACTTCCAGAGAGGACGTATCGAAGGACGAGATGGTGTCCTCACCGAGGGAACGGACTATGGCTGCGTGGGTAGGAACGAGGAACACGCTGTGAGGTCGGTCCCGCTCGATCATCGACAGCAGGCCTTCCGGATCGAAGGCCCGGAGCATGGAAACGGTGCCTCCCGTGTGAACCGCCGCGTATGCGAAGGCGAACCCCGCCCCGTGGTACATGGGAGCCACCGCGATGGTGCGCCTTCCCGGCCCCAGGCCCCACTCCAGTGCGGTTGCGTAGAAGGTCAGGGTCCGGGAACGATGGCTGATGACCACTCCCTTGGGATTCCCGGTCGTGCCGGACGTGTAGGCGATGGCGAAGGGATCGGTCTCCGCCACGGGGATCCGCGGGTCGGTGCTCCCCGTAGTCCGGAGGGCATCCTCGTAACTCGACCCGACCTGTTCCCCTCCCATCGACAGCACGATCGCCGGGTCCTGGGACTCGATCGCATCAGCGGCGCTGGGGGCCAGCGAGTCATCGAGGATAAGGGCCCGTGCATCCGAGTGGTCGAAGATGAAGTCGACCTCCGGCGCCGGGGACCGCGGGTTCAGGGGGATCATCACCATGCCCGCCTTGGCGATACCGGCTGCCACCTCGCAGTACTCGAGCCGGTTGCCGCTCAGGAAACCGACGTGGTCGCCGGGTCGGAGGCCGGCTCCGATCAGGACGTTGGCGACTCGGTTGGACCGTTCATCGAGTTCGGCATACGTCTGGGCCCGGTCGCCGTCGATCACCGCGGTGGCGCTCGGTGTGGCGATCGCGAACTCACGGATACCGTTAGCTATGTGGAGGTCCGCGCCTCTGGGAAGTATTGCCATTTCACCTCACAGCGTCGTCAAAACAGACTACCGAAGCCGTGGTGTCATCCGAGTTGGCAGCGGGCTCGAAGCTTCACTGCGGTGGCGGGAGTTCGTATCCGTCCACAGGTTCGTAGGTGTTGCCGATCGGTCCCCGTACGATCACGAAGAACATGCACCCGTCCACCGAGTGCATAGGTCCGTGCACGTCTTCGGGAGGGTGAGCCAGGTAGGCCCCCTCGGTCATCTTTCCGAACGTGGTGTCGATCGTTCCTTCCAGGATGTAGACCTCCTCCGAGAAGGTGTGCCATTCCGTGTATGGGCTGATCCATTGCGGCAGCAGGCCGTTGATGGATGCTCCCTGCTGGGCGCCGGGGTCGTTCCGCAGCGCTTTGCGGGAGGCCCCGGCCGGAAAGTCGTCGAACCGAGGCGACTCCCATGGGACCTTCCGGATGTCCACGTAGGACACGTCTCGTTCGGGCTGGAACATGGGGCCGGGCCGATCGGACGGATGCCAGTGGGGGGTCTCGGTGAATGAAGCGAAGACAACGGTGCCGGCGGCGGTGCGTATCGGCTCCCGGAGCTTCCCGGCCGGGTGGAAGGCGTAGCAGTGAGGGTGTAACGTCCGGTCGCCCCAGGTCATCTCGCCCTCGAGGTAGAAGAGGTCCTCGTCCGAAGAGTTGTAGCCGGTCTCACGCCGCTCGAAGCCAGGTGGAAACTCGACGATGGCCGTTACTCCACCGGTGTCAGCGTCCCGGCTGAGGGGCTTCATCCGGACGGGCTTGTTGCCACCTGGCAGGTCCAGTTCTACCCAGGCGATGTCGTCGACGTGGATGAAGTCGATGTGCGGACGAGCCATAGTGGTTCCTTCCTCCTTACTGGTGAGAAATCTCAGTTACCGGTGATGATGTACCCGAGGACTCGGTCCACGTTCTTAGGTACCCAGGCGTCGAATCCCGGCCAGGACCCGTACCGCGCACGGAGTTCATCGGTCACTGTCAGACAGACGTTATCCCGGAAGCGCTCGGTCATGGCGATTCCGTCCTCGCCGGGCAGGGGATTCTGGCCGCCACCCCTGCGGAACGCGGCCTCGGTGCGCTCGACGAGGTCCTCGAAATACCTAAGGTAACCGGTGACCCACTCCGGATCTCCCGGCCCCCGGTGCCCACCCATCACCGTGGCGAATTCGAGTTCGGAAGCGGCCCGCAGGCTTCGAATGGTTCCCATGATGTCGGTGTCCGGGAGTTCCCGGTAAGGGGTCACGCCCGGTTCCACCAGATCCACGAAGGTGAGCATCGGTCCTCCGGCGGTCGGGAAGACAAGCGCCGAATTGGTGCGGGAGTGGTTCGGGCCGAAGTGATGGAGCGAGACGCGATAGCTGTCGAACTCCAGCAGGTCGATGTCCTCGAGGTGGCGGGTCGGGGCCGGGATGTCCTCATCGCCGCGGTAGGCGAGCCAATCAGCCACAGAATGGTGGGCGATCACCTCCGCGTCCGGGGCCAGCACATCCGCGCCGGTTATGTGATCCCGATGGTCATGGCTGTACAGGATCCACCTGACCGGTTGGGAGGTGACCGTTCCGATCGCCTCCCGGTAGGCCCGGGCAGCCACCGGATCGATGGGGTCGGTGGCGATGACGCCGGCACCCGTGACCGCGAAGATGCTGGCGTAGAAGCCCGGGCGCCAGCGGAAGACGTGGGTTCCCTCACCAAGGTCTTCCACTGTCCAGATGTCGCCCATCGGTGAATCCTAGGAGGGTGCTGACCAATGACGATTGCTCGGGCCTGCCGCCCGCCAGCCCAGGAATAATGCCGGCGGTTGCCAGGCCGCTGGTGGATTGCTCAGCACCCTCCTAGGACGCTCTGGAATCCTCCGATCCCCGGCTCGAATCACCGCGGTCTTCTGTGCTTGACTCCGTCACCGTCGAGCGAACCCACCGTTTGAGAGTGCTGCTTTAGATCCTGGGTACGCCTTTGAGAGTCGTGTTCCGAATAACTCAGTGTTCGGGCGACGGATCGCTTGCAGACCAACCACGGGAGCCGCGATACCAGCCGGCTGCGCATAGCGTGAACGCGCTCTTGTCTGGACCAGGTACAAACGGAGAGTCCCGCCTATACGGGTAGTGTCATCCGGAAGCGTCCGGGAGCCAGGATGACCATTCGCCGCAGCATCGTCGATACCCCGCATGGCCAGCTTCATGTGCGGGCCATCGCCGGGGAGGGGCGGCCGCTGCTGCTCCTCCACCAGTCGCCCCGGAGCGGGCGCATGTTCGAACCGTTGATGGAGCGGGTCGGTCGCCCGTCCATGGCGCCGGACCGGATCGGCTACGGGTTCTCCGACCCGGGACCTACCGAACCGACTATCGAGACTTATGCCGAGTCCACCATGGCGGTAGTTGACACCGCCGGGTGGGACACCTTCGATGTCCTCGGTATCCACACCGGCTCCATGGAGGCGGTAGCTATCGGAATCGGCTGGCCGGAACGCGTGAACAGGGTAGCCATCGTGGCGGTGCCCGTGTTCAGCTCGGAGGAGGCCGCCGAGATCGCCTCCCTGTACGCCGAGCCCCGGGCGGTGCCGGTCGAGGACGGATCCCACCTGCTCGAGTACTGGCAGGCCCGGCTCGTCTGGAGGGACCCTCCCTACGACCTGGCCCACCTCCAGACCCTGACCGTGGAGGAACTCCTCATAGCCGATCGGGCTCACATCGCCTACCGGGCAGTGGTCGGTTGGCCGATGCAGGAGAAACTTACGCAGCTAGCGGCACCGCTGGTGGTCTTCGCTCCGCACGACGATCTGGTGGTCCAGACTGCGCACATGCGGGACCGGCTTCCGGGAGGAACGGTCTACTTGGACCTACCCCACATGGATATGGACATCTTTCACCGCCATCCCGACGAGATGGCATCGCTGGTCAGGAAGTACCTACCTGCTCGTTAGCCGGGAAGTGCGCCGAGGTGCCGGTGGTAGTGGTTGTCGGCAACGAGATCGACGCGCGGACGCTACTGGCTCCCCCGTACCGTGCCCTATCGATCGATGCGCCACCACACGGTGCAGTGGTGCCCCACCCGGTCCCCGACGTACATCCGGCCGTTCTCCTCGGTGACCTGGGACTCCAGGAGTGGCCGTAACTCGGGGCGTCGGGCGATGGGCAAGGTCACCCGCTGCCCGTAGAAGGCGATAATCTCATCCCAGTTCCGGAACCAGAGGGTTGAAGGTCGTTCCCACCGTTCCACATCCGGGCGGATACCGAGTTCCTCGATGATCACCTCCACCAGATCATCGACCGAAGGGCCTCCCGGCCGGTCGACACCGTGAACAGCTGTGAAGAGAGGCGCTGTAACGACTCGGGGGTGACGCTGCGTCATCTCGATCACAACGCCGCGCCGGGCGGTGTCGTTGAGAGCCCTGATGAAGGGGCCGATGCCCGGCACGTCGTAGACGACGTGGGCCGAGATGACAACATCTGCCTGCTCGACGTCGGCCGCTGCTTCAGGCCATCGTCCCCGGACCAGCCTGGCGGCAACCCCCAGCCGGGCCGCGTCCTCCTCGAATCCGCCGGCCATTCCGTCATCGGGCTCCACTGCGGTGAGGTTGTAGCCCAACTCGGCCAGCGGGAGGGAGGCCCGTCCCCTCCCCGCTCCGACATCAAGCACGGAGCCATGGTCACCGAGCAAGTTCCGGGCGATATCGCGGGTGACCGGGGGTGGTGCAGAGCGAGCAACCGCGGACATGCGTTCCCAGATCCAGGGTTGCCAGCCGTAAGGTGATTCCTCCGCGGCATCGAGCAGGCTCCGGGGGATCGCCCACGCCTCCAACTCGGCCCGCCAGCGATCGGTGGCTCTCAACCCTGCACCTCCTGGCCGGATCCCGGCCGCGGGCATCCCGACACCTTCACTCGCTCCATTCGAGGACACTCTATCCGCTCTGCAGCGACCATGACCCGGTATCCGGATCGGGCGCCTGGTCTCGAGATCGATGTACGCGGATCCGCTCCGGTCCACCGACCACCAACCGGTAACGGATCACCGCCTGACGGCCGACCTGCGGATCAGGGGGAGGGCTATCACCACGCCGAGGGCGAAGAGGGCTGCAGCGATGAGCATCAGATCGCCGAAGGCGTCGGCGGAGGCCGAGCGGATCACATGCTCGACTTGGTCAGTCATCTCCCCGTCAAAGGTTGCAAAGCGGACCTGGGAGAGGTCGTATCCCGAGAGTTCCAGCCCCACGCGGGAGCGAAATTGGGTCGAGAACGTGGCCACGGTTCCGAATAGGGCTACCGACACGGAGGCCCCCACCTGGCGCACCGCACTCAGGGAGGCGGTACCGGCCGAAGCGAACGTCGGGGGTACGCTGCTGACCACCGCAGTGCTCTCGGTGGAGAAGTGCCATCCGAGGCCGAGGCCGAACAGGGCGAGCGGAATGGTGATCATCATCGCCGAGGAGTCGGCGGTTGCCACGAGGCCCAGCCAGACGAGCGTCAGCGACATGAAGCCCATGCCCGCGACGAGGGGGCGAGCGAATCCGAGCCGGTCGCTCACCGAGCCGGCTATGTAGGGGCTGAAGATCATCGGTACGAAGACGATGGCGAGGATCACCGCTGCGGTCCAGGGGCTCATCGAGAGCAAGGCCTGCAGATAGAGGGTGATCAGGAAGAACACCCCGGTCACTGCGATGTTGACGAATACGCCTATTCTCAGCAGGGTTCCGAAGGATGATCCGGTGAACAGGGCCGGGTCGATCATCGGGTGGCTCGAACGTCGCTCCACCAAGACGAACGCAACAATAGCCACGAGGGCCAACGCCAGGCTGCCCACGACGATCGGCGCTGTCAAGCCGCGCCTGCCTGCCTCGACGAAGCCGAAACTGAGGAAGAAGAGAGCCACGGTGGCGGTTGCTATCCCTGGGTAGTCGACCGTGGTCTGGCGCCGTACTCGGTCGTCGGGAACGACCCTGAACAGCCCGAGCGCCCCGACGACGGTGAACGCGGCCGTGGTCCAGAAGATGGAGGGCCATGCCAGGTTCTCGACCAGCCAGCCTGCCATCAAAGGACCGGCGATCAGGGCGCCGGAGGAGAGTCCGATCCATATCCCGACCGCGCGGCCCCGCTCCCGCTCCGTGAAGACAACTCCGATGTTGGCGAGCGCATTCGGAAACAGCAGCGCCATGCCGAAGCCCTGCACCGCCCGTGCGCCGAGCAACGGTCCCACCGAGGGTGCGAAAGCCGCCGCGACCGTCCCCGCCAGGTAGAGCCAGTAACCGATGAGCATCGCGCGGCGCCGGCCGTACACGTCCCCCAGTGAAGCGCTCACCGGTAGCAGGGTGGCGTTGCCCAGTGCGAACATGACGGTGATCCACTGCAGGTCCGAGATGGACGCCCCCAGATCAGCCCCCATCGTGGGCAGCGCGACGATGACCATCGTGCCGTCGAGGTTCGGGATTGCCAGCGCGGGGAGGAGGGCTACGAGCACCCACCACCGGTCGCGACCGGACGGAGTGGGCGGTGACACCAAGGCACGTTACTACCTAGTAGCGGAGGCCGCGTGGCTGCGAGGGTGCTATCTTCCCGCGGGGCTCTTTTCTAGGAGGGTGCTGAGCAATCCACCAGCGGCCTGCCAAATGCCGGGGCTGGCGGGCGGCAGGTCCGAGCAATCGTCATTGTTCAGCACCGTCCTTGGGGTCCGCGGTCGGAACATGACCGATGTCCGCTTGGAGGGTGACGTGTTCGAACCTTACGCACTCCTGAAGACCCTGCATATCTTGCTGATCGCCACCTGGTTGGGGATGGACTTCGGCACCTTCATCTCCTACAAGAAGATGCGGGATCCGTCGCTCTCGATCGACACCCGCAAGCAGATGTATCGCGTGTTCGCGTTGATCGACATGGGTCCTCGGTCCTCGCTGGTCCTGATGCTGACCCTCGGAGTAGCTCTCAGCCACATGGGTAGCTGGGCCTTCGCCGGTGCCGGAGGCCGCGCCTTCGCCATTGTCACGGCCATAGTCGGGATCCTCTGGGTGGCCGGACTGTGGCACCAGTACTGGGTCCATGAAGCTCTCCCCGACAATCCACGCCCGGAACTTCACGTCAGGGCGCAAAAGGTATTCCGCCCCGTCGACATCTGGCTGAGGGTGGGGCTGGCCGGGGGACTGGCGGTCGCCGCGGTGGTCTCCCTCGCCGGTGCGGAAGGACCGATCTACGCCGACTGGCTGGCCTGGAAGCTCATCCTGTTCGCGGGAATCGTCATGTCGGGTGTGGGGATCAGGATGTTCCTACCTGCGGTCGCGTCAGCGGTGAAAGACATCTTCACCAAGGGATCGACGCCTGAGAGGGAGGCGGCGCTGACCGAGGGATCGAGGCGAACCGTCCGGTTCGTCTACGCCATCTGGGTGCTGATCATCGCCATCACCTGGGTGGCGATCGCGGGGTAGTCCGAAGTGAGCGAACTCAAGGAACGCCTCACTCGAGTCGTCGGCGTCTGGGAGGGTACCTACACGTCCGTGACCCCCACCGGAGAGTTGATCGAGCGGTACCGGAGCCGCCAGGAAACAAGTTTCGACGGCAACCGATGGCGGGAGCGCATCACCTACTTCCGGGACGGCCGGGAGCCCGAAACACACGATTTCGCCGGCCGCTTCGAGGATGGGTTGCTCCTGTTCGAGGACGACGACATCCTGGGCGACACCTACTTCGTGAGCGAAGACATCCTCGTGTTGCCGTACACCTGGAAGTCACGGCCCCACGAGAAGGTCGTCGAGACCGTCATCCTCGCGTCGGCGACGCACAAGGCGCGGGTCTGGCAGGTGTTCTCGGATGAAGAGTTGGTAAGGGTCATGATCATCAGCGAGCACCTGGTCGCAGTTCCTTGACATCATACGGGTTCACGACATGGGGGTTCCCACGCAAGCTGTTCTCGGGTTGAGTAGAAGTATGCGGACCAACCTGGCTTCTGTGGGGTTCGCCATTGAGCGTAGTAACCGGTGTGACAGCTATCCAGAGCCTCTCTCATCGTTATGCACTGGGTGTTCCGCAGCAGCTAACACCGTGCCCCTACGCATATGCTCGGCTTCGTTCCGTCGCGAGTGACGCGACCGGAGCGGCCATACATCGATCTTATCCAAAGGCGGGCCCTGACGTTCGCCCTTCTAGACAACACACGCGATTGGCGCCAGCGGGCGGTACATGAGATCGTACTACGAGACAGCGACCATGTGTACGCCTCGACGGTGTACCAGATAAGGCTACCGCTGGAAATAGTTCAAGTCTTCGCGCCCTCTGCGAGAGTGGGGGATCTGGCGAGGGTTCTTCTCCCGTTTACCGTCCGGCCGAACCAACTACTCCTGAACGTCGACTTCGAGGGGATAAAGGACAAGCCACCGGCGCTGCTGCTCCGTCGCGAGATTGCAAAGCTCCAGGCCGAGTACTTAGCTCACGTTGGCGGGCGGCCTCTCGACGACCAGCCGCTGGCCCAAGAACTGTGGGAGGCGGTGTCGTCATACACAACCTTCTCATGGTGGGAGCATCTCGGGCGTACGAAACCACCCGCTTGGCGGCGACTATGGCCCCGATACTTGGACTCGTGGCGTCAGCGTGCCCTCGTCGCCTACCTGAACGATTGGCTCGACTTCAAGATCAAACCGTGCCATGTCAGCGACTGGTTGCTCAGGATAGAGGACGCGCGTGTTGCGTTGGTTGAGGCATTAGGGGAGGGCGAGGACTCAGACTCAGCCGCGGAGTGCATCCTGCTGGCGATTCCGTTCATGCCTGTTCAGATCAAAGGAGTCGCTGACATCGATCGGAGAATCGACGCGTTCCGATCTGCTGTCATGGAGATGGATTCACGAACCCGTCAAGTCTTGGCGGAGTACGGACGCCGTTGGGAGGTATTCGTCGAATCGGTTGTGCCTGTCGGACAGGCCTGCTCACTAAGGCTGTCCGAGTAACGTCCCTGGGTAGTGGCACCCTCGCCGACCACTCGGCAGGCGGTCATATTGCTCGGTACACAGTTCCGTGTCCCGATCCCGCGTTGGTTCCGAGTTTCGTCAACCATGAAGCAGGAGATTCCATTCGGCGATGCGGAGACTACGCATGTTGAGATCAGGGCTGCGGATCACAGCGTGGTGATAGACCGGCCACGCATCCAGATCATTGAATGGCCTCGCATCAGCAACCTCGATGGTACACGTGTCGACTTTGCTGTCGCCGACGCTATTCGAGAGACTCCTGATGCCATCGCAATCTACGCCTCTACGCCCGATCGCCCGTACATTGCACGGATAATTGTTCGAGCCAGAGTCCGCTGGGTGCATCGTCTCCTGGTTATGTGTCTGCTCTTGCTAACGACAGCTACTGCAGCGGTGACGGTTGTTCTTCCCGAGAGTGCCGATCTGGTTGCATCCCTGGCGCTCCTGGTGTTCCCACTCACCCTGGCTGGCACAGTTGCCCTCGGTCGCGAGACGACCTCATTAGCCGAACGGCTCCTCCGCTCAAGGAGGATCGGTCTACTGCTCAGTATTCTCGTCCTCTGGAGCCTGACCCTGCTCCGGCTGCTCTCAAAGGCGGGCGTGGAGTTCGCGGAGTCTTGGTGGCACGCGGTGAAACACCTAGCCGGATGATACGGAAGCCGGTAACCTGGGCTGACAACGTTGCAAGGCAAAGGACACACCATGGCCAAGAACGGAGCCAGGGGCGGCGGTCGGTATGGTGCCGTATCGCGTCGGAGCCAAGTTCAGAATCCGAAGACCGGGGGCTGGCCGAAGCGGGACACCTCGACGGGGCGCTTCGTGGCAACGAGGAAGTCCGGCGGACCCTTCAAGGGCGTACGCCGCGAGCGCTGAGCCATTGGGTAAACCTTCTCACCGAGCCGGCTTACCCATGCCTGCGGACCGGTCGGCGATAATGCTCGCTTGGCCGGTTTGGTCATCCCGCTCTCGGTACATCGCTGCAGGTGGAGTCAAGCCGGTGTAGTTGGGCGGACAGCTCGGGGAGTGGTCGTATTCTGTTTTCCGAAGTAAGGCTAGGAACGATCTCGGTGGCGGACCTGGAGAGGTCCCAGGACTTCTATCACGGCGCATTCGGTTACCTGGCCAAGGGGACCGGTGTCCTGCGTGCTGAGGACGACGGCGGTCGGGTGGGGGAATCTTGGATGATGCCCGATGGCATGACAGCCCGCTTTGCGGTCGTCGGGCCGGCCCGCTGTGACAGTTGCCTGCTCCGCATCGTGGAGTTCGACGCGCCGGGTCAACCGATCTGGGATGACTTGCCGGCCGGGAAGGTGATAGGTCATTACGCGCTGAACATACGGGTTCCCGAGATCCACACCGGCTGGGAGCGGATCGTCGCTGCCGGGGGGCGGATCAAGTCACCCCCGACGCACTGGCACCTGAGCGACGGCTCGGCCTGGGACTCCCAGATCTACGACCCCGATGGGATCCTGATCGATGCCTGGAGCGTGGAGGGGGAGATCGCGGAGAGGTTGGGAGCCGCGATGGATCCGGCCAGCGAGTTGCAGACCATGGCACTCCACGTGGGTGATGCGGTCCGTTCGAAGGAGTTCTATCTGGGGTTCGGATACGGCGTCCTGTACGACCAGCAAGTCAAAGGTCTGGAGGAGTTCTTCGGTGTGCCCGACGGTGTCGTCATGCACAACGTGAATCTGATCATGGAGCACACACCGGTCGGCAGGATGGAGATGAGCCAGTACCTCGGCCATCCGGGGATCGAGGTCAAGCCCCGGGCGGTTCCGCCGAACCACGGGATCCTGTCGGTCACCTTCGAGGCAGGCGATCTGCCGTCCGCTTCTGCCCATGTGGTCGACCTTGGCGCCGAGCCGATCGGGGGTCCGGCGACCTATGCAGTGCTCCCCTACGGACAGGTGGCGGCGTCCACCTTCTTCGGACCGGACGGCGAGATGGTCGAAATCTTCGAAAGGATCGGATAGGGACATGGCAACCGTATGGGATGCCGTTGTCGTAGGAGCCGGGACGGCAGGCCTGCCCGCCGCCATATTCGCTGCCCGTCGCGGGATGCGGGTACTCGCCGTGGAGAAGAGCCACCAGGTCGGCGGAACCCTTTACCTCTCGGGTGGCCACATGAGCGCGGCCGGGACCCGCCACCAGGAGCGTCACGGGGTGGAGGACTCCCCCGAGGAGCACTTCCGCGACGTCATGGCTTTTTCGGAAGGCAAGGCCAACCGGGACCTGGTCCGTCTCGCCACCGGCAACGCCGCGGGCACTATCGACTGGCTCGACGATCTGGGCTTCGACTTCTCGCCGGAGTGCCCCGCTCCGACCGTCCATTTCCACCACAACCCCTACTCCAAGGCACGCATGCACTGGGGAACGCGCGCCGGGTACTCGATCCTGGACCTGGTGGTCCCGGAGTTCGAGTCCGTGGTCGCCGACGGCTCGGTCGAGTTGGCGCTCAACACCAGCCTTGTTGGGCTGGACCGGAGGGGCAATCGGGCATGGGGCGTTCTGGTTGACGGGCCGGACGGCCGGACGGTACACACCGCTCGGGCGGTTGTTCTCACTGCCGGTGGCTATACGGCCAATCCCGAAATGTTCAGGGATCTGAGCAGCGGCCGGCTGGTTTCTCCCGGGCTGCTCACCGTGACCGGGGACGCTCACCGCATCGTCGCCGAGTTGGGTGGAAGCCTGCGCAACGGTCACCGCTGGCTGCCGACCTTCGGCGGTATCGAAGATCCGGATACACCGCATCGGGCTGTTCACACCGACTACTGGGCATCCCTCGCTCCCCAGGTCCGACCGCCCTGGGAGGTCTACGTGAACCGAGCCGGAAGGCGGTTCATGTCGGAGGAGGAGGGCGACGAGGTCACACGGGGTAGAGCCCTCCGAGCGCAGCCGGGTCAGGTCTTCTGGGTGGTGTTCGACGAGGCTGCCCTCGACCGCGCGCCACCCCTGCTCCCCGGCTGGGGTGCCGAAGGGGTCCGTTCCCGGGCCGGAGACTCCCCTCCACTGTTCAAGGGCGGATCGCTGGAGGACTTGGCGGCTGTGGCCGGGATCGATCCTGCCGGCCTCGTTGCGACCGTCTCGGCCTACAACGCAGCAATCGGTGGTGCGCCCGACGAGTTGGGGCGGAGGCACCTGCCCCTTGCCATCGAGACACCGCCTTTCTACGCGGTGGAGAACCATGCCACGACGCTGCGCACCCCGGCCGGCGCGACGGTCGACGCCGCTCTCCGGGTGCTCGACGCCAAGGGTCGTCCATTCGGCGGGCTGTACGCCGCGGGCGAGACTCTGGGTAGTGCGGTGTTCAGTGGTGGTGGAGCAGCGGCCGGGATGAGCATCACGCCGGCGATGACGTTCGGCCGGTTGCTGGGATCGAGCCTGATCTCGTAGGTTTCTTTGATCGTAAGGAGTTCCAATGCCTGAGAACGGACGCCGCGCTATCGACGCAGACTCCCATGTGGGTCTGGCGCTGGACACATGGGACCGCTTCCTCGATCCGAGCCTGAGGGATCATCCCCGGCGCCCCCGCTTCGAGGAGGCCGACGGCATCCACTACTTCCTGGCGGACCGGTACCGGTGGCCGTCGCATACGGGACGGTTGCCGTACCGCACCCCCTCCGGTTACGCGCCGGGTCCCCGGGGAGGCGTGGACGCCGACTACCGCATGGAGGACTTCATGGACCCCGAAGGAGTCGATCGGGGAATGCTCATGCCGGGCCGGTTCATGTCGGCGGTTTCCTACTTCGAGGACATCGAGATCGGCAACGCCCAGGCCAGGGCCTACAACGACTGGCTGGCTGACTTCTGCAGCTCCCACCCGAACCGGCTGTTCGGGTTCGGGGTGATCAACGTGGCCGATCCATCCGGGGCGGTGGAGGAGATGCGCCGCTGCGTCCATGAACTGGGTTTTCCAGCCATCTACATGTCGCCTTCGGTGGTCGGACGGGATCCGGACGAGTACCGGGTCATGTCCGACGAGCACTTCTATCCCATGTACGAGGAAGCCGCCCGGCTCGACGTTCCGCTGTCGATCCACGCCTTCAGCGATCCCAACGTCGAAGGACATTCCCACAACTGGCCGAGATCCGGCTCCCTTCTTTGGAGCGACATCGTCGGCTTCCCGTTCCAGGGCATGCAGGTGTTCGTCAACCTGGTGCTCGGCGGAGTGTGCGACGCCTTCCCCGAGACCAAGTTCGGGATCTTCGAATCGGGTCTCGGATGGATGCCGATGGTCATAGACCGCATCCACGAACGTCGGGAGAAGTTCACCGAACTGGTCAGGATGGCGGCTCCGGACATGGAACTCCTCCCCGAGGAGTACATCCAGCGCCAGATCTGGATGGGCTTCGAGCCCGAGGATCCGTTCCTACCTGACTTCATCAAATGGACGGGGGCGCCGGAGCGGACCCTACTCTCGATCGACTACCCCCACCTCGACTACGAGCCCGGCCAGCTCGAGGGATTCCGCGCCCGAGGCGATGTGTCGGAGGACCACATCAGGCTGGCCGAGTGGGACAACTCCATCGAGTACTTCAAGTGGGAGGGAACAGCGGCCCGGTAGCGGTCGCGCGGATAGCATTCACCCGGTTGGAGGTAAGAGTTGTCCGTTCCAGTCCGGTTGACCGGGGTCACCAAACGCTATGGAAAGGCGAGGGGGGTCATAGACCTCGATCTGGAGGTGCGGGCAGGGGAGGTTTTCGGGTACGGGGCCTCTCTGCGGGGGTGGTGAGCTTTGTGGCCGCCGGGTCTTACCTGATCAACTCCCTGGGAGGCTTGGTGGAGGGATTGGAGACTTTGAGGCCCTTCTCTCCCTTTTACTACTCCGGCGCCTCCAATCCCCTTCGCAACGGTCTCGATGGTCGGCACGCTCTGGTACTGGCGGGGGCTGCGGTTCTCTTGCTCGGCCTAGCCGTGCTGGCCGTGCGCAGCCGCGACTTAGGGATTGGTGGGATACGACTGCCGGTACTTCGGGTCGGAAAGGCGTCCGGCTGAGTACCTGGCCGGGGTCACGGCGGACCGCTGAATCGCGCAGCCTCATCAAGTCTTCCTCACTCTTCCTGTTTCCAGGTAGACCCGTGGCAGCATGCACATCAACCACATCCATCGCGACCGGGCCTGGCATCACCCCACGGGTGCAGGTCGCGCCGGGCCGCGAACGGACAATCGAGGGGGCCGGAATCCCTGGTCAGAAGCTCGTATCCCACCACCTCATTCGCCCGGTGCAAACCCGTGGATGAAGAGTCGGGGCTAGCAAACCAGCGCAAGAGAAGCGGCGCCTCGAAAGGCGCCGCTTCTCTCTCACATGGTGAGGTCTTCGTCTAGGCGAAGCTCCACTCCTGCTGGCGGACGTGGTTTACCTGTAGCAGGCCCTGGTCTATGCCCTGCAGGTTGTTGGCATGCGCCGCAATCAGCGGCGGGTACACCGGGGGTACCGATACGGCATCCTCGGCGACGAGCCGGTTGCCTTCCTTCCACAGCTCGATCTGGCGGTTCACGTCGTCGGTGGCGTCCACCTCGTCGAGGATCGCGTCGAGCCGGGGGTTGTTGTACTTATGGAAGTTCGCCGGGTCCTGCGAATGGTTGACCCCTAGGACCACCCATGGGGTGTTCCCCGCCGAGTAGCCCTCCTGGCTGGCTACCGAGATCACGTTGAACCCTCCGGTGACCCAGCGGTTCACCCATGGGCCGCTGTCCAGGATGACCAGGTTGGCCTTCAGGCCCGCTGCCAGCCAGTCGTTGGTCATGGCGACCATCGTGTCCCGGGTGAGGTTGTCGTTCTGGATCACGACGTCGAAGTCAATGACATCGTCCTCGCCGTAGCCTGCCTGGGAAAGGAGCGCGCGTGCCTGCTCGATGTCCGGATCGTCCGGGTAGGGCCGGTAGTCGGGGTCGTACCCCAGGGAGGCCGAGTGGAGAGGCCCGGAAGCCGTTACCGCTTTGCCCTGGAAGACCACGTCGTTGACCCGTCGCCGGTTCATCGAGAAGGCGATCGCCTGGCGGACCAGCAGGTTGTCCGTCGGTGGGTTCTCCACCTGCTCGAACCACAGGATGTCCACCGGTGCGTTGGCCACGAGGGTGGTCAGGTTTGCCTGAGCCTCCAAGACGGGCAAGTCGCTGAACCTCGGATCCCCTAGGTAATGGGACCGGCCACTGAGTAGGTTGACCAGGCGCGCTCCGGGATCGGGGACGAAGTTGAAGCGGATGTCCCTGATGGCGGGCACATGCCCCGACCAGTGGTTCTCGTTGGCTGCCAACGTGGCGAACTGGCCGTCCACGAACTCGCTGAAGACGTAAGGGCCGGAACCCATGTGGCTGTCGTTGACCTCGAACCAGTCACGGTGCCGGATGTTGATCAGGGCCATCTTCGACAGCAGGAAGCTGTACGGCCGGTTCAGGTTGAAACGTACAGTCAGGTTGTCAACCGCTTCTATCGAGTCCACCGCACGCAGGTGGGAGCGCCAGATCCCGTTGTTCTGGACGAACGTATACAGATCCGCCACTGCCTGAGCGTCGAGAGCATCGCCGTTGTGGAACGTGACACCGTCCTTGATCGTTACCTCCACCGTGAGGTCGTCGATCTTGTTGGGCATGCCGGCTGCGAGCCGGGGGACGATGTTGACGTTGCTGTCCCAGTCGTACAGCTTGTCCTCGACCATGTCCGCTATCCACTTCTGGTTCTGGATGTTCTGGACTGTCGAGTTGATGACCCTCGGTTGGATACCCATCTCGAAGATCAGCGTTGGCTGGACAGCGGCCGGGGCCTGGGACGTCGTCGTGGCCGGAGCCGCAGTCGTGGTGGTGGTCTCCGGAGCCGCGGCTGCCGCGGTCGTAGTGGTCGCGGCGGCCGTTGTGGCCGGAGCCGTTGTCGCGGGAGCCACCGTTGTCGTACCCGAGTCCGTACCGCAGGCGACAAGCGTGAGGCCCGCCGCGCTTGCCCAGGCCGATGTCTTGAGGAAGTCGCGGCGGGACATCCCGAGGGCCCGCCGACCTTCCTCGATGACGGACTCCTGCCTCTCGCGTCTCTTACGCTCTGACATTGTGGACTGTCCCTCCTCCGCGCCGCCCGCGCGTCGCCAATACGACGGTCGCTGCGAATACTAACCCCTCCCCATTTTGCGTGTACTGCCTGGCTGCGACGCATCGGGTGCCTACGGCTAGCGTTGGGTGTAGGAGCATCCGTGGGGTTGTTGTGGCCGGGGGTAAGTCCTCGCTCAGGCTGTGGCAACGGGCAGCAGGGAGGTCTCGGTGGATGTTTTCGACGTGATGCGAACCCAGCGAAGCGTCAAGCGGTTCCGCTCCGATCCGGTCGATCGGGCGGACATAGAGGCGATGATCACCGCGGCGACCTGGGCGCCCAACGGCAGCAACCGCCAAGCGTGGGAATTCATCGTGGTCGACGATCCCGTCACGAAGAAGGCCTTGGCGGATGTCTACCGGGATGCCTGGAATCTGCTGTACGAGCAAAGGAGCACCCGGCGCAGTTTCCACGACCCGCGAACGGCTCCGGCCAAGATGATGAGCGACTCGCAACACCTCTGCGAGCATCTCGAGCAGGTGCCCGTTCTCATCCTCGTCTGCATGGACACCGACCGGAACCTGGTTTCCACCGACGGCGTCATGCGGATGTACTGGGAGGAGGGAAACTACACATCCACCCTTCCCGGCGTCCAGAATCTGATGATCGCCGCCCGCGCCCTCGGCATCGGGACCTGCCTGACGACAGCCCTGAACGTGTTCGGCGAGAAGGCCAAGGACATACTCGGGCTTCCCGACGCGCTCCGCACCATAGCTCTCATCCCGGTGGGGTATCCGGAGGTCGACTTCAAGCCGGTCAACCGGATACCGGCCGAGGAATCGACACATTGGAACCGTTGGGGCCGACGTAGCCCCTCCGGGTCGGGGTAGGGTCGGCGAATCCGGACGCGGGGGAGGAGGACGGCTCGTGCGGCACAGGATGTACAGGGGACGGATCGACTACGTTCATCGTTCCGACGGGGAGATCGGCCGGGAGTGGTTCAGTGTGACCGTCCAGCCCAACGGGGACCGGACGTTGCGCGCCCACTGCGAGATGGACGATGTGGAACTACTGCGCGACGTCGTGCAGACTCTCGACGGCGACTGGCTTCTGGTGGACGTCTTCGTGAGGCTCACCCAGTATGGACGGTTCGTCGGGAGCGGCTGGTTCAACTTCGAGGATGACGGCATCCAGTGCGAGTCGGTCACCGCCGACGCCGGCCGCGTATCCCAGTGGGTTCCCACGGAGGGCCGGGTGCGGCTCTTTGCCAGCCACCCTCTGGCGGCGGACGGGATGCAGTGCGCTGGTTACGACCATGGATCCGACGAGCGGATTCAGACCATCCGTCCCTGGGCCAATCCGTCTCCCCGGCCGGACGGAGCTTCGGGTCCCATCGCCGCGATCGGCAAGAAGGTAATCGAATATGTGGGGGAGGAGGAGATCACCGTCCCGGCCGGGACGTTCGAGACGCGGCACTACCTGCTCCATCCGTCCAGGCCCGAATGGACGCCGCTGGAGACGTGGGTCACCGGACCCGACTACGTATTCGTCAAGTTGAGCTGGGACGTTCTGGAAGCCGATTACGTCTTGGCGGAACTGGAACTCTGATCGCCGCGGAGGCGGTACGGCGCCGGTTCATCGACATCGGTGGGCGGCGGCTCCAGTACCGGATCGCCGGTGAAGGGCCGCCGGTGGTCGTGCTCCACGACGTACCCGGCTCATCGACCCAAGTGGCCGGCCTAGCGGCCGAGTTGGCCAGAACCAGACGGGTGTACGTTCCGGACGCACCCGGTCACGGACTCTCATCCTCCACAGGCTCGGCCGAGGACCTGCCTGCCTTCTCCGAGTCGATCGTAGGGTTCGTCGAAGCTCTCGGTCTTGGCAGGGTCCCGCTGGTCGCCCCCGGCGTCGGGGGTCTCCTCGCGTTGACGGTGGCAGCCACCGACCCGGCGCGGTTCCCCGTCGTGGCCGACGACACCGTACTCACCTCCCGTGAGCGGCGGGTCCGGCTAGCGGAACACGGATACCCGTCTTTCTCCCCGCGTCTCGACGGCAGCCATCTTCCGGCGGCATGGCACTGGGCGCGAAGCCGCTTCATGTACCGGGCGCCTTCCGGTGGTACCGCCGAGGACCGGGTCCGGGCCGACCTTCCGTCTCCGGAATGGCTCAGTGACCTGGTGGTGGCGATCCTCCGGACCGGAGACGGCTACGCGGACCTCGCCCGCCGGGCGCTGCTGCAGGATCCCGGTCCGGCGCTCCGGGCCTTGGAGGAAGGCGGCACGTTGCACGTGGCCGACTTCGGTCCTCCGGAATCCCCTTCGGATGCTGTCCTGCAGGCGGTGGAAGCCGTCGGCGATCTCTCGCCCGCTCCCGCACTTCCGTCCCAACCCGGGTCATTGCGCGGTTCCATCTCGCGGATGTTCGTCGACACCCCGCAGGGCCAACTGCATCTGAGACGATCGGGTAGCGGTGGTACGCCCCTGTTGATGATCCACCAGTCGCCCGGTTCGGCCGAGAGTCTGGAGACCATGATCTCCTGCCTAGCATCCGACCGGCTCGTCCTGGCGCCCGACACGCTCGGAAACGGCCACTCGGACAAACCTCCGGTGGACAGCGCCGACATCGGCTACTACTCCGACGTCTTGTCGGATGCCTTGAGCGAGCTGGGCATCGAAAGGGTCGACGTCTGGGGATCTCACACCGGAGCTCTCATCGCGATGGAGTTCGCCGTCCGGTATCCGGAACGGGTTCGGGCGGTCGGCATGGACGGGATCACGTTGTTCGATCCCGCCTTCGTCCGGGAGGCCCTCGCCAACTACTTCCCGCCTCTGGAGCCGGACATGCACGGGCTGCACCTCCTCCGAGCCTGGCTTATCCGTCTGGACATGTACCTGTACTGGCCCTGGTACAACCACACCGCCGCGGGCTCCAACATACGACCGCTACCCGATGTCGCAGCTCTGAAACAGTGGGCCGACGACCTGCTGGCGAGCGGGCGCAGCTGGCGCGTTGCCTACCGGGCCGCCTTCGAGTACCAGACTCGGGACCGCCTCCCGCTGCTGGCCCGGCCGACCCTCCTGGCCACGTCGCCGGTCGATCCGCTCCGTTTCTACTCCCAGGAGGCGGCACGGATCAGCAGCGCCGTCACGCTGGCCGAATCGGAAGGCTACGCCACTCCGGAGGCCTCGCGGCGCACCGCCGAGGTATACAGGGGTTTCTTCGACCGTCACGACGAACAGGAGTGCCATGTCTGAACACGGAACCGCTCTCGGGGTCTCCGTATGCGGGGTCGACAACCTCGAGGGATCGCTGGAGTACTACCGGGACCTGGTCGGCCTCGATGTCGTCGATAGGGGAACCTGGTCTGGTCGGGAGTTCGAGGATCACTGGCACCTGCCCGCCGGGAGTTCGGCCCGGACCGCCCTGCTCGGCTTCGGTGGCAGTCCTGTGGGCCGCGTACTGCTTCTCGAGTTCGACGCCTCCCAACGTCTGCGGGTACGGCCGCAGAAGGAGCGGGCCTTCTACGGGTTGTTCAACCTCAACTTCTACTGCTACGACATCCCGGCGGCGGTAGTGGAACTGAAGGAGCGCGGCTACGACGTGTGGAGCGATCCGCTCACCTACGATGTCTCGGCCCAGGCCGGCCAACCCACCGAGGTCCTGTACGACGGGCCTGACGGGGTCATCATCAACCTCGTCCAGCCGGCTGGCGGGGGAGGGACCGCCGTGGGCGAGATGAAGGCTTACCTGGACTCTCACGGTGTCACGCAGCGGGGCTTCACAGAGGTGGCGACCTCGTCCCATCGGGTCAAGGACCGGGAGGCGGCTTTTGCCTTCCACCGCGATGTCCTCGGCCAGGACGTGTTCATAGACGCCACCCTCGGATCCGAGACCAGTAACCAACTGTGGGCCCTCCCGGACGAGGCTCGTACGAGGGCTACGTTCATGCGGGGTGCCCATCCGTTCGGCAAGGTCGTCCTGAGCCAACCCCTCAACTACCGGCCACCCGACTTCGTCCCTCGCGCGGTCGCTCCCAACATCGGCTACCTGGCGATGGTGTTCCCGGTATCGGATCTCGGCACTGCTCTGGGTGCGGCCGACCTGGGTGACGACGGAGTAATAAACCCACCCGCGGAGATGCTGCTCCCAGGCGTGGGTAGGAGGGCCGTGGCCGCCATCAGGGCTCCCGGCAGTGGGGCACGCTACGAACTCATGGAGGACGAGGTCCCTCTGCCCTGAGTCAACACAGCAACCGGAGAACGTCGGTTCATGGCGCATGCTTGGTCGCTGCGCCACCGTAGCTGTACAGTCCATCTGGTGCGGGGCGCCATATACCGGGAGTTCAACGGGCCGATCACGGTGCAGGAATTGCCCGATCCGCTGCTGCCCGACGACGGGGTACTGATCGAGGTGAGGGCTTCGGGGCTGTGCCGGAGCGATCTGTTCGCCTGGCACGGCCACGACCGCGACATCTCGTTGCCGCACGTACCAGGGCACGAGTTCGCCGGAGTGGTCGCAGGAGTAGGTGCAGGCGTAGCGCGCTGGTCGGTGGGTGACCGGGTGACCGCACCTTTCTGCTGCGGTTGCGGCGCCTGCGACCAGTGCGACGCGGGTAACGAGCAGATCTGCGACAACTACTTCCAGCCCGGATTCACCCATTGGGGCGCCTTCGCCCGCCTTTGCGCAATCCCCCACGCCGATACCAACCTGGCGGAACTCCCGGAGGAACTGTCGTTCGAGCATGGCGCCATCCTCGGCTGCCGCATGATCACCGCTTACCGGGCCCTTGTCGAGCGGGCCCGGCTTGTCTCGGGCGAGTGGCTGGCCGTCCACGGATGTGGAGGACTCGGACTGTGCATGGTGATGATCGGCGCGGCTGTCGGCGCCCGGGTGGTGGCTGTGGACATCGACGAGGACGCTCTGGCTCTGGCGAGGGCTGCGGGCGCGGTCTCGGCCGTCACCGCCGATCCCGACAACGGCCGGGCCACGGTGGGAGCGGTGCGCGACGCCACAGCCGGGGGCGCCCACGTGTCGGTCGATGCCCTGGGAAACGCCGAGGTGGCCGCCAACTCGATCCGGAGCCTGCGCAAGCAAGGACGCCATGTGCAGGCGGGGCTGGTGGCCCGGCGTGCGACGGCGCTACCGATCGCAACGGTCGTGGCCAAGGAGCTCGAAGTGCTCGGAACGAAGGGGATGTCGGCTCGCCGTTACCCGGCCCTCATGGAGTTGATCCGAGCCTCGCGCATCGACCTGAGCCTCCTGGTCCAGCGGACTATGGGGCTTGGCGACCTGCCTGAGGCGTTCGAGGCCATGGAGCGCTTCGGTGGAAGCGGCGTCGCGGTTGTCAACGACTTCTGAACTTCAAGCAGGGGTCAGCGGAAAACCGACTCTCTGTCGACAGTACGGTCGTGCGGCCAGAGAGTTGTACTCGAGCATCTTCACCAGACCTGACATCGTCAGATTGTTTATGGCAGGCTGCTGAACAACGACGATTGCTCGGGCCTTCCGCCTGCCGACCCAGGAGTCATTCCGACGATTGTCGTGCCGCTCGTGGATTGCGCAGTATTCCTCCTAGTGTCCTGTATCGGGAATTCGCTGGAGATAGCCTCCTCCGCCTGACATGCACCGGTTCCGGGGGTGCCGAGACCGCGAAAACCGTCGAGGTGGTCTCCTCCGGCGGGCCCTCCCCCAACCGCCACCTCCTCGGCGTCGAACGCGTCCCGCCGTACCCTCTGCGAGGGGCTGGGTGGGCAAACATGAACCAAGTCACGGTCCGGTCGGTACCGGAAGCGGACCGTTGGCGCTTTGCGGTTATCTACAAGCATGCAACAGGCCTGTGACACAACCATCCCGTCGCATGACTGCACGTCTTCTGGACACAACCGAACTAAAGACTCGGGACAGTAGGAGGGGTGCGCGGCTTGCGACGTTTGGACGGCTGGATGGCTGCGACCGGCGGCTTTCGGCGTTCTTCCTTTACGGGTGGACGTTCAGACCGGGGGTGGGGAAGGGGTTCGGGAAGTGTGCTCGGCCGACAGCAGGGCTTTCCCGGAGGGGCTCATCAGGGCGGCCGCCACCCCTATGAGGGTTACCGCTCCGCCGCCGACATGGACCAGCGTCACAGTTTCTCCGAGGAAGAACCAGGCCATGGCTCCTGCCAGGAAGGGAAGGGCGAGGTTCATGAGCGGAGGTACGTTGGCCGGCACCCAGCGCAGGCTCCAAGTCAGCAGGATGGCGCCGAGGCCGCCCGGTATGACGACCAGGCCCAGGACGTAGAACATGTCGGTGCTCGTAACTTGCCAGATGTCCTGGCGGGTGACGAGACAGAACAGCGACACGAACAGGGCGCTGACCAGGAGATAGCCCATCGTCAACGGCATGGTGTCCATCGTTCCCCTGGCCAGCTTCAGGGTTACGAACTGCAGCGAGTAGGCGATCACGGACACGACGCCCAGAGCGATACCGAATGGGTTGCCGTCCGCTCCGGTGGACCCCCCAAGGATCACCACGGACGAACCAAGAATCGCCACCAGCGTCCACAGTCGGAAGCGTATGCCTGGACGTTCCCCGAACAGCGGGATGGCCCACAGCGCGATGAGGACCGGATTGAGCATGGTCAGCAGCGAGATGTCCGCAACGGACGTGAACTTGACCGCGATCATGAACATAGTGGTGGACACCGCATTGAAGAAACCCGCCCAAGCCGGGATCTTCCACTCCCGGCCGCCTGGCAGGGCGAGATCGAGACGCCCGGCTAGGGCGACCACTGCGAAGGTCACCGCGATCCCGATCCAGGAGCGCCAGAACGCGAACACCGGACCGCTCGTCGATGACGCTTGGACGAAGACCGGAGCGGTGCTGAAGGCGACCACCGACAGCCCGATCATTATCAGAGGTCGGCGCGTGCCGAGGTCACGCAGCCTTCGTGCTGCGGAGGGGGGGTTCAGCACTTCACTCGAGTGCTGAACACGGTGCGGGGGTCGTTCTCCATTTCGCCCTCTCGGAGGGTGCGCGGATGGGCGGGCGCGACCTTCTCCCAAGGGGAGTGCCGAACAGTGACGATTGCTCGGGCCTGCCGCCCGCCGACCCAGGAACCATGCCGGCGATGGCAGGCGCTGGTGGATTGCTCGGCACCCTCCTAAACTCTACGCAGTCCGCATGTGAAACACCGCCGGATGTTTCTGAGTTGTCGCTAAGCGTCGCCGCCACCGTTGTTCCCGGGTGAGCAACACCCCTCAGCGCGCCCTCCACGAGCGCCTCGCCTGGCTCCATCACAGGGGTTGGCGGATCTCGAAGCGTTCCTCGTTGGGTCCGGCCAGGATCGCGATCCTGTACCGATCACCTCCCACCGGCACTTCCGATGGGCCGGCGAGGATCTCGTCGGGGTTGGCCCGGTCCAGGACCTCGTCCAGGTCCGCCACATCGTGGGTATAGAGGGAGATTCCGAGGTTGCGGGGATGCATGCGACCTGTGAGCCGGCGTCCGGTGCCCTCGTAGAAGTGGACGAGGAGGTACTTGCCGCTCGGGTCCGGCGGTGCATTGAATACCAGGAAGTGCATAGGTGTGCCGGGAGGAGCTCCCACCAGTTCGTTGGCGACGTCGAGCAGGTCGTCGGCGACGTCGGCCGCGCTGCGGACATTCAATCCCAGCACCTCCCCGTAGAAACGTCTACTGGTGTCGGGATCGTCGCATATGACCGAAACCGTGGCGATCTCGCTGTAGCGGGCGCCGGGTGGTTGAACCCGGTGCGAGCTGGCCGGGTGGTTGACCGCCACCATGAGCAGGAAGGGAACCCCGTCCGGGCCGGTGAACAGCAGTTCCTCCGTCTCGGTAGGTCCGATCACGTAGTGGATCGGTCGCGAACGGGGAGGGAAGCCGGCGGCGGTCATCTCGGCGATGGCCTCGGCCAGGTCATGGTTCGCGTAGAAGTCGATCGCCTTGGGACCCACGTCCACGGCCGCGTCCGGACCGTCAAGGTCATCTCGCACCCGCTGCGTGGCAGGCGGGTCGTGTTCCACCAACCGGAGGTGGCCACTCGGGTAGCCCTGATAGGAGAGGTGAGTGACCCGCGCTGTGGTCTCCGGGTCCAGACCCCAGAGGTCGAGGAGTGGGCGGCTTGCCTCCCACTGAGACTCGATGCGAAGGCCTACCACGTCACGGAACAGGCGTAGGGCTGCCCCGGTTTCGCTTACACCGATGGTCACTATCCGCAACGGTCCTACGGACATGTCGCGTCCTTTCCGGAGGATAGGTTCGATCCTACTCCGAGCCCCGATTGTCCATCGGGGTTTGCACCGGAGGAACGGGGTGTGGGATGTGAGCTTCTGGCGAGGGACTCCGGCCCCCTCGATAGTCTCGTTTCGGCCCGGTGCCACCTTCACCTGTTGAATGAAGCCCGGCCCGATCGCGATGGACTGGCTGATGCGGCATGTTGCCCCGGGCATGTCTGGAAACACGAAGATTCAGCGCTGGGTACCTGCCAGGATCGCCTCGCGGAGTTCGGCTCTCGCCACCGCGGCATCCTGCCGGGTCAGCCCGAAGGGTTCCGGCAGGTGCGAGTAGAAGTTTCCGCATCCCACGGGCACCACCTCGTCAACCTCATCCACTGCCGCCAGATTCATCATGACCCGATCCGGCGTGCTGACCAGGATGAAGTCACGTACCAGATCGTCGGTCAGCAGCCGGGCCGCATCCTTCCAACGTCCGAGCCCCACGAGCCCGGCGAATTCGTCGCTCAGCTCCCGGCCCGCAGCTTCGGCGAGGCGCTCCTTGTACCAGGGCCTCGACATAGCCACGGTGAGATCAGCACGCGCCAGGTGGAGTGCCCTCTCCTCGTCTGGATCCACGGAGACCACCATTCCCGTGCTGAGATGGAACGGCCGGGCCCGATCCCGGTTGACGCTGATAATGGATATCCGGTTCCGTAGGACGGGGCGGGCTGTCATGAGATGCAGGATCACGCCGTCGCTGTGGCGGGCCGCCCACCGGAGGGTCTTGGGACCCTGCGCTCCGATCACGACCGGGACCCGGTCCGCGCCGAGACCCAATCCCGGCGAAGCAGCGCGGTGGTGATCGGTCACTATCTCGACCGGTTCGCCGGCACGTCCCCGCAGCACGGCTAGGACGCACTCGGTGAAGCTGCGCAGGCGCGCCAGGGGAGGCCGGTATCCCACGCCATGGGAGTGTTCGTTCGTGGTCGGTGTTCCGATTCCCAGGCCGAGGACGAGCCTGCGTCCGAAACTTGCGATGCTCGCGGCCGCGAGTGCGGTCTGGAGGGGTGAGCGGGTGGGCAGCGCGACTCCGATCGAGAGCGGGACGTGCTCGGTGGCGGTCAAGGCCAGAGTGGCATCGACGAAGCCGTCCCGGCCCGGTACATCTGCCGACAGGATACTGCTGGATCGGCCAAGCTCGGCCCGTCGACAATCATCGAACCAGTCACGCGAAGACTCGGACAGCGCCCGGCAATAGGAGACATGTGCCATTGGTGATCTCGTCTTCTCGTGGTCGGGCATGCGGAACAACACGTAAACGCCCGCGGAGTCCTGCTTGTTCCGACTATGGGAACCATAGCTAACGCCAGAGAATAACCAACGGACACAAGGCGAGGTGATGATCCGATACGATAGGCAAAGGTTCGAGGATATCCCCCGACGATCCTGGAAATGATCGCCGTTTACAGACTTTTGAACTAGAAACCTGTAAGAAGGTTGAAGCTGGTGGGGCAGAGTATCGATTCTCATGCAATTGGACAACACGGATCTGGAGATTGTTCGCCTGCTAGGAGGGTGCTGAGCAATCCACCAGCGGCCTGCCAACCGCCGGCATAATTCCTGGGCTGGCGGGCGGCAGGCCCGAGCAATCGTCATTGTTCAGCACCCTGCTAAGTGAAGACGGCCGGGCAAGTTACAGCGATATATCGAAATCCATCAGGGTTAGCGCGGGGACCGTTCGCAATCGAATCAACCACATGCGCTCAGCTGGCTTTCTCCATGTCAAGGGATGGCTCTATCCCTATCGTTCTGGGGTTGGCGTCCATGCGATCCTGCTGGTCAAGGTTCGATGCGGGCGGGTCGACGAGGCAATTTCGGCCCTCGTAGACCTCGACGAGACCGGCTACGTGGCGACTCCGGCAGGTTCCTGGGACGCAGTGGTCGACGTATTCTGTGACGATGTGGCGCATCTACGTCGGTTTATACACGACAAGATTCAGAGGATCGATGGTGTCCTGGACTTCTCCACCCATCTCGTAACAGAGACCAAATACGAGTCGAGCGTCAACTTTCTCGGAATCTACTCTGACTCCAGGGGTGGAACTGCTCCGTCAGTGCCCCCAACCCGAGTCTGACCAGCGCGGGGCGGGACTACCTGCCTGTGGAGGCGCTGGCGACCGGGTAGCATGAGGTGCCGCGGAGGCGGTTTCCGACTGTCGCCGGCCCGGAGAGTCCGTCCTTCGCATCTTGGTCAGAATGGACATCCCGGGGAGTACCGATGATCTCACCTATATCGGTTGCCACGATCGGGGTCAGCGACCTCGAGAGATCGGCCAGGTTCTACCGACACCTGCTGGATTGGGAGTTGGTGGCGGCAGGGGACGTGGACGGGCCCGATCTCGAGGCCCTATGGCGAATGCCCGCCGGCCTGCGTGGTCGGGCGGTGGTGATAGGTGCTCCCGGCACCGCCCTGGGTCGCGTCCGGCTCATCGAATGGGCGAAGCCGGGAGAGATGGTGCGCGATCCCGCCCGGAACCAGGACTTCGGGCACTACGCCCTCAACTTTCGGGTTGGCGATCTGGAGTCGGTCTGGGAACGCCTCGAGGAGATCGGGGGCAGCGCCAGGTCGAGGCCCAACACATGGGTGGTGGCTGAAGGTATCCTCGCCCATGACTCGCTGTGCTACGACCCCGACCGCATTACATGTGACGTGTTCGAGCTTCCCGACGAGGGCCCACTCGGTCCTCTGGGCGATCGCCCGTCCAGCGAACTCCAGACGATGGCGATCCGTCCGAGCGACATTGCTGCTTCAGTGGCGTTCTACCAGGGCTTGGGATATGAGGTTTGGTACGACCACAAGACCGACGGGATAGAGGGATTCCTCCATCTCCCGGAGGGCACCACGCTCCACAATGTGAACTTCCACATGCCGCGGCAGAGCCGTAACGGGCGCGTCGAGCTGGCCGCTTACCTCGGGTTTCCCGGAGTGCCGACTTCGCATCTGGCGGTGCCTCCCAATATCGGCATCATGTCGATCACGTTCGAGAGCGATGACTTCGACCACGACGTGAGCCTCTTGGAGAAGGTGGGAGGCTTCCCGGTTGCTACTTCTGACGGGGTGGAGATCGTACCTTATGGGCCAACCAGGGTCGCCACGTACTTGGGACCCGACGGCGAGGCCATCGAATTGGTGGAGGTCGGATGAACATACGTGGGATTCCATTCGAGGAGATGGACTCCTCGATGCGCCGCAGGGCTGAGGCGGCCGCAGAACTCAGCGGCGACATGCGGTTCATCCGGGCAATAGCAGCAGCTCCCCACATGGTCGACTTCTACTTCGGCGGCTTCTACGAAGATGTGTTCTTCGGTGGCGAGGTTCCGATCATCACCAAGGAATTGGTCCGGCTGAGGCTCTCGAACCTGCACGGGTGTGCCTTCTGAAACCGCACCAATCCCGTCTCGGCGAGACGGAACGGAGTAAGCGAGGAACAGATCGAAGCAGTGGCTGGAGACATCCGATCTGGTCCCTTCACCGAGGCCGAGAAGGCGGCTCTGGCTCTAGCCACGGTCCTGTCCAACGCGGTTCAGGATGGGTTGGTGGATGAACAGCTGGCGGCCGAGTTGCACCGCCACTACACGGACGGCCAGATCATGGAACTGGCGATGGTGATCGCCATACTCACCGGCATGGCCCGCATGCTGTTTGCCTTCGACCTCGCGGATCGAGAGCAGGCTTGTCCGGTCGGTGGTTTGTCCGGGGGTCAGAGCAACGACAACTGACTCGATGTTTCATCCACGCACCGGAGGGGAGAGTATCCGGGCGTGAGGGCGTGAGAGGTGTCGAGGTAGACCTTGGCCTCGGGCGCGCCGCTGAACCGGCCGTGACTCCACCGCACCTCTACGTGCCCGTCCACACGCCGTGGTGTCCCAGAAGTCCTGTCCATGAGTTCGGCCCACCACCTGACTACGGGCTGTCCGGCGCTCGTATCGGGTTCTGCCTCGAATGCCCGGAACCCGTAACGCTGCCGGAAGTCCCATGGCGTACCGACCCGGAAGCGCACCGGCTGTCCGGCCGACGCCGTGCCCAGGATGAAGTAGGGCGCGGCTTGGAGGCGGAGCAGGCGCCACAGCATCTCCTCGCGCGCTAAACGGTCGGTGCCGAGAGCCCTCTGCCACCGGGTGGCAGACGCGCTAGAGACAGCCGCGCAGAACCGCCGGTAGGGACCGGCAATGTCAGGCGGCCACGTGCGTTCGAAGCGTCCCTTCAACCTGAGGCGGTCGGTACTGGTGAGCCGATCGAGAGTTGACGGAAGATCGCCGCTGCCGAAGTGCTTCCGGCATGCGCGGTACAGCTCCTGGTATTCGGTTGGGGCCGCCTCAAGGTACCAATCGGTCCCGTCCCCTCGGCGGTTGGCCAGCAGGCGGTCGAACAGGTGAGCGGGAGAGACGTTGTAGAGCACATTCGATCTGTATTTGCAGCTTATGAGGAAGACGTAGTCGACGCGGAGATCAACGGGGATCTGCTCGTAGCCAGGGGGATTCTGGTTTCCTTTCCATTCAACCCTTTCCGGCACCCGATCCTTCAATCCGTCCGCTGACGACGCGAAGGCCCGACCGTTTTCCCAAGCGTCCTCGAACAGCTGGTGCTGTTCCCCAGCAGCCCGCGCATCCTTCAATTGGTTGAAGTGCCGTCCGGCGACGTTGAGCATCTCTCTCGGGCGCGCATCCAGGGCTTCGTCCAGGCACTCGATTCCAAGCATGGCCAGACCTGTAACGATCTCCGATATCTCGGTGCGGAGGCTGGCCACAATCCGATCGGCCTACTGCGAGCGGTTCGGCCTGGCGCGCCCAAGCATTTCAGTAGGCGTGGATGCTGTCCTGCCCATCTCAACCCTCACCAGTACCCGCCTGAGCTATCCGTGTCCTCGCCAGCTCCACGTAGGTCGGGTCGATGTCATAGCCCACCGCGCGGCGGTTGGCTTCGACCGCCGCCACCAGGGTGGTACCGGAACCCATGAACGGGTCCAGCACCAGATCCTGTTCGTACGTGTACAACTGGATCAGGCGGGCTGGCAACTCCACCGGGAAAGGTGCCGGATGCCCGATCCTGCTCGCATGGGCGGGAGGAATCTCCCAGACATCCAGGGTCGCTTCCATGAACTCGTCCCGGCCGATCGTTGCCTTGTGGGGGAGTCCGTCCTCCCGGCGCCGGGCGGGAGACAGAGCACGATTGAACCGGCCCTTGCCGGCGATAACGACCCGTTCGGTGACGTCCCGCAAGACGGGGTTGGTCGGGCTGCGCCACGACCCCCAAGCGCAGGATCCGCTGGAGGCCTTGGCCTTGCGCCAGATGACCTCTCCGCGCAGCAGAAGACCCAGGTCGTCCTGGAGGATGCGGATCACATCGGCGCTGAGGCTGCGGTATGGCTTACGTCCCAGGTTGGCGACGTTGACCGCGATCCGTCCACCTGGCTCGAGAACCCGCAGGCACTCTCCGAAGACATCGCGAAGAAGGGTCAGATAGTCGACGTAGGATTCGGGAACCTGCCGGCCCGCCACTGCCTGCTCGTAGTCCTTCCCGACGAAGTACGGCGGTGAGGTCACGACCAGAGCGACGCTGTTGTCAGGGAGTTGCTCCATCTTCCGGCTATCGCCATGGATGGGCTGGGGCTGGTCGAACCCGTCGGCCGGCTTGACACGATCGTCGGTAGACAGCTCTGGTGGAGCGAACCGGGCGTAGAAGGCGGAGGCATCGTGACCCTCGCGCCGGCCCGCTCCGAAGCTCGATGTGGCTGTGCTCCTCCGAGAATCCTGTGTGTGGTGCGCCACGTATCATCTCCTCCCCACACCGATCTTACATGCTTGTCATTAGCCAGGTTAGGTCCCGGGTGTGACAGGATGGACGGTCAGTGCCTGATCCCTCCTTGCGCCGGTCAATTGCCCGTTATCAGGTAGGAGAGGGTGCGGTTGGCATTCATCGGAGCCCACTGCTTGAAGCCGGGCCAGTGCCCGTAGCGGGGCCTGAGGCGTTCAGCCACACGGGCGCATGTCTCGTTGCGGACCCGCTCGGTCATCTGGACCCCGTCCTCGCCGGGTAGCGGCTTCTGCCCACCCATCGAGGCGAACTCCTGGGCGGAGATGTCGATGAGTTCGTGGAAGTAGGCCCGGTAGTCCTCGGCCCAGGAACGTTCGCCCGGGCCGAGATGGCCGCCCATGACGATGTCGAACTGCTCCTCCTCGAGAGCGTCGAGGGTGGAGACTATCCCGGCCAGGTCCGAGTCGGCCAGGTCCCGATACGGGGCCACTCCCGGCTCGATGACGTCGGAGAACACCAGCAGCCTGCCCCCGTCGGTATCGGCGAACAGAGCGATGTTCGAGTCCGAGTGGTTGGGCCCGAAGTACTTGGTCCTGATGCTCACGCCGCCGAACACCAGAACCTCCTCGTCGGCGACCAGCCGGGTGGGGATTCGGATATCGCCTGCGGCCCTACGCACGATTCGCTCCGCTGCCTGGGGATGGGCGATCACTTCCGCGTCTTCGCTGAGTACACGGGCGCCGCAGGCGTGATCGCGATGGTCGTGGGTGTAGACGATGGCCACCACCGGCGCGTCGGTAACGGTTGAGATCGCGGTGCGGTAGGCCGAGGCGGCGTGGTCGTCGATCGGGTCCACGGCACACACACCATCCGGCGTCACGAAGAAGGGACTGGAGTAGAACCCGGTCCGCCATCTGAAGACGTACACTCCGCCTCCGAGGTTGTCCACTTCCCAATCACGAGTTGTCGACGTCATGATCCTTCCTCACTTTTCCCTCCCCGGTATGTACAGGGCGATGCCGGATGATGATAGGTTTAGCTGGCTCACCCGTTCGGAGCGACCGGCGGACTCGTAAGAGGAGAGACCCAGTGACGTCATTCATCCTGCGAAGAGCGGTGGGCAGCGTGCTGGTGTTCTTCGCAGTGGCCATTCTCGTCTTCGCGATGATCCACCTCGCCCCCGGTGACATAGCTCAGCTCATGCTCGGAGTGAATCTCGACGCCACCATCATCGAGGAACTTGCCCAGGAACTCGGTCTGCGGCGACCCTTCATCGTCCAGTTCGGTTCCTATCTCGGTGACTTGCTGACAGGTGAGCTGGGGGAGTCGGCCTTCTCGAAGAGGCCCGTCTGGGAGATGCTCAAGGAGCGCGCGCCCGTCACCCTGGAACTCGGTCTGGTGACGGCGGCATTCGCCACGATCATCGCGCTGGTACTCGGTCTGATCGCTGCGGCCCTCCCCGGCAGTTTCCTTGACGGGCTGATACGCGTGGTGACCATCGTCGGGATCTCGATCCCCAACTTCTGGCTGGGCCTGGTCCTGATCATGGTGTTCGCCATCTACATCCCCGGGATCCTTCCGCCGGGCGGGTGGGTCGCCTTCACCCAGGACTGGGTTCTGAACCTCAAGAGTCTGGTGCTGCCCGGCCTCGTGCTCAGCGTCGGAACGGTCGCCGTGGTCGCCCGCACGTTGCGAGCCTCGATGCTCGACGCGCTCGAGCGCGACTACGTGATGTTTGCCCGTTCGATGGGGCTCAGGCGCCGCCGAGTGATCGGGACCGTGGCCTTCCCTAACGCCATGCTGCCCACGACCACCGTGATCGGTCTCCTGGTCGGGTACCTGGTGAGTGGCTCCGTTATCGTCGAGACGGTGTTCACCATTCCCGGCGTCGGTCAGTTACTGGTCACCGCGTTGCGGACCCAGGACATCCCGGTGGCGATCGGAGCGACCATGTTCGTGGCTGCCCTGTTCCTGTTGATCAATCTGCTGGTCGACATCTCCTACGCAGTGCTGAACCCCAGAATCCGTGAACTGTACCTGCGGCGGGGAGCGGCCCGATGACCTCGACCTCAGGCGGTGCGGCGGGCGCCGACCAGACGGTTGCCCACCGACCGCGAACCTTCCGGCGCTCCCTAACCCTGGCCTTCCAGACCCTCAACCACAATTGGCTCACCAGGGTCGGGGCGGTCCTGGGTTTTGCATACATCCTGTTCGCACTGGTGGGACCGGTCCTAACCCCCGATCCGCTCCAGCAGAGCAACGACATCCTGCAAGGCCCGAACGGGACGTACTTCTTTGGCACCGACCAATTGGGGAGGGACATGCTGTCGCGTGCCGCGGCAGGAGCTCGGGTGTCACTCCTGGTGGCGATAGCGAGTGTGATCGTGGGGCTGCTGCTCGCAGTCCCGGCGGGAATGCTGGCCGGATTTCGCGGGGGGACCCTCCTGGACGAGATCATCATGAGGTCGGTGGACGTTCTACTGGCGCTGCCGCTGTTCGTGCTCGGCATGTTCGTCCTGGGCGTGTTCGGCACTGGCGATACGCAGATTGGTTTCCTGACCATCCCCGCTGCCTGGAAGGTAGTGGTGCTGATCGCCATCGCCGCGACACCCTTCTTTGCTCGCGTGGCGCGTGCCGCCACCCTGACCGAGGTCGAGGAGGACTACGTGGACGCACTCCGGGTGGTAGGCGTGCCGCGCCGGGTGATTCTGTCCAAGGAGATACTCGTCAATGTCCTGCCGCCGGTGCTGGTGCAGGCCTTCCTCTGGATTGCCATCGCCATCTTCGCAGAGGCGGCGCTCAGCTTCCTCGGTCTCGGGATCCAGGCGCCCCAACCCACCTTGGGCAACATTCTCTTCGACGCCACCAGCTACATGTTCGCCGGGGCGTGGTGGTTCTCAGTTCTTCCGGGTCTGGTGCTCCTAATGGCCACCGTCGCCTTCAACCTGGTGGGTGACGGCCTCAACGACCTACTGGATCCGCGTCTCCGGCAGTAGCGGAAGATCCCTCCGCCAGGTGAGTCAATCAGGCCTGAACGGATCAGACCGGCAGCCACTTGATAGTCATAAGGAATACGTAGATACCGATGATCGCGAGACCTATAACGACTGAGAGCACTCGTTCTATCTTGGGGCTCTGTTCCACGGTTCGCGCGGTATCGCGGAACAGAACCGAACCGGTCTCTGTAATCAGAGGATCGTCACGTTCGGAGCGTTGGCCAAACAGATGAATAGTCATGAATACCACTACTGACGCGAGCAGCATCGATACTACATCGTTCAGTAGCGCAGGCCATGCGGCGGCTTCGGTACGGGCGAACACCGCCATACCTGCCACGACGAGCGCCGAGATGACAATTACTACCAATTCAGCCATGTTTCGTCCACGCTGCTTGCTGTTTACTAGCGTGTCAAGGCTTGCTTGCAGGCGCGCGGTTTCGGAACGGTCCAATCCGGCAATTCCTATCTGATGGCTTACGTATTCGTAGGCTTCGGTCAGTCTGGTGACGTCGTTGGTCGTGTTGATCGTACGAACACTCTTCAGCATCGTTGCGCGGTTCTCCTCGTCGGCCTGCAGTCCGACCAGTTTCCGATATAGCGCGTAGGTTTGCTGCTCTTCGTTGATCATATGGGCATTGAGGCGCGAGGTGCGGAACAACAGGATGAGAACGAACACAGTAGCGCCTGCACCCAACAATCCGTAGTAGTTGCCGAACACCGAAAACCATCCGTATTCGGGGATGTGGGTGAACCACTCATCACGCATATAGACGATGAACCCGAAACCGAGCAGACTGAGGATGAGCCACCTAACATCGGCCCGTTCCTCGGATCGAAAGTTGATAAGGGCGTTCACCGCGATCACCGCAGTGGCACCGATCCAGAGGAAGTCGGTTCGGTAGACGGTCACAGTAGCGAAGGATCCCAACCATATCAGAGACAGAACCGGGCGAAGATACTGTATGACGTTCACACCCAGGTGTTTAGTTTGCGGATTCGCGTAACGGAAAGCGATGTTTCCGAACGAACTGACTATCCCGGTAACAATTACCCAGATGACTGCAATCGATGCGAATCCGCCCAGATATATGCCCGGGCCGGTAAGTCCAGGAAAGAAGGTTAGGCCGACTATAAGACTGCCTAATATGCCAGCTACATTTGTTACTATCGAAACAGCAAGTATGCAGCCTAACTCATCCTTGGGATCGTCAGGTAATTCCGTCGTACCCTTGCATATACTATGGTACAAGGCCGTTCCCAACTTAAACCTAAAGGATATCCAGGAGAGACAGACGGCCGTAGATGCTGCCAACAAGAGACCCCATAGGAGCTTCCATCCACCCCCTTCAGTCGTTATACCACCGCTCTGTGACAACGTGACAAGCGCAATACCAGCCATAGCTGTAGCTATCAACAGCCAATCCTGCACGACCATAGTCCGGTAGCGACTACGAGTATCATGCCGTTTCTGATAAGCAACGAAGAGGATAAGCCATCCGCCGGTAATAACGGTTACTAAAGCAGTATCGAGAAATAGAGTGGCCCAAACAAAGAGTGCCCAAATGAAGCCGTTTAGCATTGCTGGCACACCATCACGTGTGGGAAGGCGCCGAACGATCCAAGTCCAGACGTCTCTACGTCTTATGAGGTCCGGGCAAGTCAACATTAGATAGACGAACCAGACAATGGATATTATGAGGTGGAACCAGAATTGGAATACAAACGGGCCAACGGTTGTACCTACAAGTGCCACTACGAGCGGAACCCAAGACATCAAGAATACTGAAACACCCATCCACGATGCCGCCCTTGTGTCCGGCTTCAGCCTCCTGATATCCATCATAAGGAGCCCTTCTGATTCCGTAGGGCCCGGCATCGTGGCCATACACAGAGCGTAGAATACATCTTGGGACGGGTCGATCTACGCATTAACCCTGATGTTCATGTTTCCCGACATACCCACGGCAGCATGCCACATCAACCACATCACCGCGGCCGGGCCGGGCTTTACCCGACGGGTGAAGGTCACGCCGGGCCGAGACGGGACTGTCGAAACGGCCGTTATCCCTGGTCAGAAGCTCATATCCCACACCCCGTTCGCCCCGGTAAAGCCCCCGCATGAAAAATCGGGGTTAATGGGTGCAAGAATGCACCTGGTTCGTACAACGGTGTCTAATACCCGTTATCAGCTTGGAAGCCGGTCGAATCAGGGAAGCCTCGGTCCATCGTGTGTTCTGATCGCCATCGCGAGAGTGCCCATTGAGTATTCAACTGAACCGCACGGCTAGTTCGGTTACGTCCTCGACATCTTCGAGGTTCCATAGGAGTTCGACGATCTCTCGGGCCTTGGCCGGACCGACGACCGGTACAGCCTGATCCAAGAACTTCCGTTCGCAATCGTCCCGGCTCATCGGTGCCAGTGGCGAACCGTGAAACCGGCTCCGGTGGATCGAGCGGGCGATGGTCCGACCTCGGGCCTTCACCTCCACCTCGTTCATCTCCGGGTCCTCGTGGGCGGCCACAGAGACGCGGGCGGCGATAGCGGCGCGTTCGGGCTCTCCCAGCCCGGCTGGATCAACCCACGCCTTTCCGGAGGGGATATCCAGGAGGATGCTGGCGAATGCCAGCGGGATGCTGCCCTGGGCCTCCCAGAAGGTCCGGGGGGACGGGTTGGCAAACGGTACGTAGATGTCCGGACCTCGGAACACCACCGCTTCCACCTCGTCGACCGCCAACTGCTCGCTTTCGATGATCCCGGCGAACAATTCGAGACCGCCCTGGAAGCCCCAACTGCCCACCCTGGGCTTCATCGAGAGACGGTCATGAACGGAGAGGAAACGGTTCGCGGAGTCAAGCATCACCTCGGCCCGGTACTCGTCGCCGATGGTGGCTTCGATGATGCCCGGCAGGCCCCCGCCGGCCTCAGCTGCCAGCAGGACAGACTGGAGCCCTATCTGGCAGGCATGCAGGTGGGGACTCACCCGGTAGGCGTTCTCGTTACCCAGCCCGAACGTCACCTCCATGCGGGGAGGCATCGCGGTCACCCAGGCGAGGCCGATCGCCCTCTCGACCGTCTCGAGGTCGAGTCCCAGCATCCGGGCTGCGACCACGGCGGTGTTGAAGTACAGGTGGCGGCGGGGATGTCCCCGGTAGACGCTGAAGACCCTCTCGGTAGCGGTGGCCGCGTCGAACACGCGGGTGTTGAGTTCGTAGCCGAGGGCGGTAGCGGTGATGACTTCCCGGCCGGACGCGCCGACCATCTCGCCCAAGGCCAGTGCCATCGCCGAGATCGGTGCGAACATGTGAACGCCCGGTCCCTGTTCCTCGAAGTCGGAGTCGGAAGCCATCTGGGAGTTGATGCCCGCGGCAAGGCCGGCCCCGACCCGGGCCCCGTCCCCGACGATCGTCGCCTGGGGAGGGCCACCTAGCGACCTGCCCAGCGCCGCGAACCGACGGTCGGCGATGTCGTAACTGAAGAAGGTGATGGCCAGGTTGTCGAGGGTGGCGCGCTTGATGCTCTCAACCGACTCCGGTGGAATGTCGTCGATCGTGGTGGTGGCGATCTCTTCGGCGAATGTCCGCGATACCGGCATGGGAACCTCCTTGCAGTTGGAGAGCGTGATTCGGCTGGACAGTTGGCGGAGTGAACTCCATGGATGGCTTCCCCATCACCGACCGGCGCGGAACCCGAGGGGGTGTGCGCTTCCCGGCGGCCTCCTCATGGAAGAGCGTCCTGCAGGAAGGCTCGGTACAGGGCGATCGTGCTCTCGGGTGACACCAACTCCCTGTACCGGCTGTGGATCGGGACGGCAAGGTCCTCCGTCTGCTCGATGCGGGCGGTTGGCAGGATCCGGGAAGCTGCTTCGAGGTGCACGATCCAGGGGTCGGTAGGCCGGGCACAGATGAGCATCTCGGCCTTGATGAGGGGCAGGCGCTCGGTGGTGGGATATTCCCAGAGGGCGACGAAGTTGTGGTGGTAGGTGCGCCCTCCTTTCAGGAACTCCACCAGGCTGTGATGGATGTCGGCCGCGGGAGCGAACCTGCCCACGCGTGTACCGGCGGCGGTCCGAGCGTAGAACGGCCACCACAGCAGCACGTCCCTCAGGTAGTTCCAGGCCCAGAGGAGGTGCGAACCGTCCCACGAGGGAACCATCGGCGGTTGGTAGTTGTCGATGAAGTCCTGGCTCTCGTCGGGTGTGTATATCGGGATGCCGTCCAGGATCAGGTGACGTACCAGGGAGGGCCTCTCGATCGCCAGTTGCATGCCGAGCACCGCGCCGGTGTGGTTGCCGTACACGTCGTAGTCCTCGTGGCCCTCCGCATCGCACACTTCCCCCACCAGACGGGCTAGATCCGCCATATCAGGCTTCCCGGAGAACGGCGCCGAGTCCCCGTTCCCCGGTGTGTCCAGCGCCAGCGCCGGCCGGTCGGCGCCCATCGCCCGCATGAGAGGTTCGAGCGCCGCGCCGGAACCGGGTGGCGATGCCTGCAGGAGCAGGAGGGGTCTCCCCTCGCCCGGGATGCGTCGCACGAGCATCTGCCCGGCCGAGGTGGCGACGTACCCCCGCTGGACGGTCCCCGGATCGAGCGCCGCCCGGCGCGGTGGCGGGGCGTCGGGCAGGTCGGGATCCGCTAGAAATGACTGAACCAGGTCGGCCAGGTCGGCCAGGTCGGAGGTACGCCGCATCCTGATCTCGGCGTTCTCGACCCGATCCGGGAGGCGTCCCAGATGCTCCGCGAGCGGGTCGTCCGGACCCACCGTGATCATCGTCGGCACGGACAAGCGGGCGAGGGCCTCGGTTGGCTCGTAGCGGAAGGACGCATGGTAGAGCTGCCAGTAGAGAGGCCCGGCCCTCATCATGTCCAGGACCTTGTCGTGCAGCCCGCCGGCCGTGGGCATGTCGAGCACTCGCCGCGCCTCGGGGGTCCTCCGGTACCAGGGCCAGAACAGCAACATGTCGCGGCGCATCGCCCAGGTCCGTACCAGATGGGACCCGTCCCACTGCGGTTTAAGGGATGGCGCGTAGTTGGCCACCAGGTCGGTGCGCTCGTCCTCCGTATAGGCCGCGAGAGCATTGAGGATCACGCGGTTGACCCGTCTCGCATGCCGGTGGGCGAAGTCCAGAGCCAGGGTGGCGCCTGTATGCGATCCGTAGAGATCGACCCGGTCCAGCCCCATCCAATCGAGCGTCTTGGCCAGGGCGTCCGAGTAGTCGGCGCACGACGGAGCTGCGAGCCCGAGGCCCGCCGACTCGCCTGCTCCCGGGGTGTCGAGCGCGATCACGGTCCTGCCGGTTGCGAGCTCCCGGATCAGGGGTTCGAGAGCGAACGAACTGCCCGGAGCCGGATGGAGCAGTACCAGCGGGGGACCGCTTCCCGCTCGCCGGTAGTGGACCTCCCGGTCGCCGACGTACCCGAAGTACTTGAGTATCCTCACGGCACTCTGCTCCTTCGCTTCTACCTACCGGATCGACCGCCGTCCCTATCGAGTGAAAGGCCCTCGGCGACCCTTGCGAGCAGTGCCCAGGCGCCTTCCACGTCGAGAACGCGTGCGCCCACCGACTCGCAGGCTAGCGTTTTGTCGAGCACCCAGTCCCATTTGTCAATCTCCGGGTTCTCGATGGCCGCCGCCAGGTCGGCAGGTGCCGGGCGCGGCCCGTCGAGCAAATCACGGATCGTGGCTTCGAGGTCGCGGATGCATGTCCTGGCTATCTGGATGGCGGGTCCTTCGGCGGTCGCCGAGACGCCTTGGACCGATAGCGCCAGCGCCGCGGTGTGCAGGCTGCGGTCGCCCTTCCAAGGAAACAGCAGAACCTCTGAATCGCCTGCCAGAACCGAGGCGCCGTCCAGGCCGAATCGGTGGAACGCGGCCCGGCCCTCCGAGAGGAGGCGCTGCGCGTTCGGATCGAGCCACGCAGGTATGTCGGAGGACCGGTAGACGGCAACCATCTCGGCCCGAACCCGATCCGAGACGGCAGGGCTTTCACCACCGGAGAAATGAGGGACGCCCCCGGCGGCCCTCATGACTTGCACGACACGGGCCGGCTTGTCGACACCGGCCACTTTCCAGCGCTTCCCGGCGAAGATCAGCAGGGTGCCTTCCCGGAGGGGCTGGTAGATCGGGATGGTGCCGAGTGTCCTGCCGCCGCTCAGGACCCTCCACTCGTCGGCCGTGTGGAAGGCGGTGTAGAAGCGGTAGTTGTTGATCTGACGTTCACCGGCCACGCCGGGCAGCAGCAGGCCGTCCGCCGCTTGTATCAGGAGGTCGTGAGTTCCCATCGCCCGGAGAAGTCGAGCGAAACGAGTGCGGTCGACGAGGTGGAAGGGACCGGCTCCGCATAGGGCGCGGTAGAGGTCGGCGGCGGTGGCACCCCCGTGCTGGGCGATCACCGACATGATCTGCTGGATCAGCGTCGAGTAGTTGAATCCGGGATCGGCCGGGGATTCGAGCCAGTTCCCGAGCATCAGGCGCACCATGGCGGTTGCCTGCACGATGTCGCAGCGCAGCCTGTCGACAGGGTGGGTGTCTTGGTCGACAGACCTCTCGGTGATGTAGAGGCGCAGCACCGCCGGGTCGTCCCGGCGTCCCGACCGGCCCAGTCGCTGCCAGAGCGAGGCGACCGATGGGGGCGGTCCGATCTGGGCCACGCTCTTTACCGTACCGATGTCGATGCCCAATTCGAGCGTGGAAGTGCTCACCGCGGTTGCGGGTCGGGTCCGGTCCTTTATCCGCGTCTCGACCGTCTGGCGAATACCCTTGGACAGGTTGCCGTGGTGCGGCCAGAACTCGTTGGGTACCCGCGCGCGGGCGCATCGACGGGCGAGCAGGTCGGCATAGGTCTCCACGGCATTGCGGGTATTGGCGAACACCAGGTTGTCGTGGCCGCGTAGGTGCCTGAAAAGGTGCTCCGCGATCGCTCTCTGGGATTCCTCGTCTTTGGCCTCCCCTTCCACACCGGTCGATTCCTGTCCGACTTCGGCGCCGCTCCGATACTTCGGTGGCGGGGCTTCGTAGCCGCGCATCTGGAGCAGCAACCTCCGTCCGTCCAACTTCGATTCGACGATCAAGACATGCTCCGGGTCGGTCGGACGGAGGAAGGCGGCGGCCTGCCTCATGTCACCGAGGGTCGCCGACAGTCCGATGCGGGACGGCTGTAGGCGAGTGGCCAGATCGACACGGTTCATCAGGGATTGCAGCTGGACACCGCGCTGGGCGCCCAGGAAGGAGTGGAGTTCGTCGATCACCAGGTAACGCAAACCGGCGAACAGGCGCGGAACGATGGGACCCCGGTTGACGAAGGTGGCCTCCAACGACTCCGGAGTGATAAGCAGCACACCGGACGGGTCGGCAACCAGCTTCCGCTTGGCTGTGGCCGGTACGTCGCCATGCCAGCGATGGACGGGCACATCCAACCGTTCGCAAAGCTGCTCGAGGCGTTGATGCTGATCGTTTATCAATGCCTTCAGGGGCGATAGGTACAGCACCTGCACCCCGGCGGACGGTTCGGACTCCCGTTCGTTCCAAGGGTCGTAGGCGTTCCAAAGATCCCGTTCTCCATCTGTCTTCGGGTGGATGGCGGTCGCCACCTTCGACAGGATCGGGAGAAAGGCGGCTTCGGTCTTCCCCGCGGCCGTAGCCGCGGCGACGATCACGTCGCGGTCGCCGTCGAGGATCGGGCCGATGGCACGCTCCTGGGCGTCATGCAGCGAGGTCCATCCCTGGTCGTATATCCAGCGCTGCATCCGAGGATGCAAGCGGTTGAAGGCCGCGGACGGGGAAGTATCAGAGACGGAAGTGGATGAGGTTGTCATCATCGGACGCCGCAGTCTGGGTGGCCGGAGGGGCAACGTCGCCGGCCGGGAGCGGTGCGAGGTCCGGGTTCGTCTCCTGCTCGATATCGATACGATCGATCAGGTCGGACCAGTTCACGCCGGGATTCTGGTCGAGCACCGCGAGGAGGTTCACAAACTCCTTGATGGTGGTGCGCGGCGTGCGGAAGTAGGCGTCACCCACCCGGGACGCACAGTGTTCCATGAAAGCGGTCAATGCCTCGTCGGGTACGAGGTATGCGTCCGGATCGCCGCTCGCGTACACGTGCCGGAGCTTGGTGAGCAGGACGTACATGTCCTCGGGGGACAGATTGGCGAGGCGCAACACCGGCCCCGAGAAGTCCACCAGCCCCTTGCGGGCAAAGGCGTTCTCGGCCAGGCGCGACTGCAGAGCCGGGTACGAGTAGAGGCCACGCCGGGTGTCGAACAGCATGTCAGGAGTGCCACTGAACACGAAACCGAGCCCCGCGGCGGAGCCCTGCAGGCAGTCGTTCAGTATGCGCAGAACCTGTTCGTAGTTGGAGTTCCGGGCCCGTGTGTGGGACATCTTGTAGAGATTCACCATCTCGTCCAGGCAGACCAGAAGGCCGGAGAACCCGGCGAGGCGGACGAAACGGGCGAATAGCTTGAGATGGTCGTAGAAGGTTCGGTCGTCGATGATGGTGCGGACCCCGAGCGCCTTCCGCGAATCGGTGCGGGTCGAGAACTCGGCGCGCAACCACCGCACCACATCGGAGCGCAACCGGTCGTGGCCGGTGTCGTGAGCACGCCAGTAGGCGGCGACAACTTCGGCGAAGTCGTACCCGCCGACGAGCTCCCGGAGATCACTGAGCCGCTCACGGATCACGGTCTCCGCGTCGATCCCTCGGGATCGGGCCGCGCTCAGGCTTGTCGTGATGAATCGTTCCACCACCGGCAGCATCGCACCGCCTTCGGGCTTCGCCCGCGTGGACAGGTTTCGCATCAGCTCGGCGTAGAGACCGCGTGCATGGCCACCGGTCGAGTAGAGCCGGCGTTCGGGTGACAGGTCGGCGTGGACGGTAACGAGCTTGCGCTCCAGCGCGATCGAACGGACCAGGTTGAGGAAGAAGGACTTGCCCGCCCCGTACTCGCCGATCACGAGACGGAACGCCGAACCACCGTCGACGATCCGGTCGATGTCACCGACGAGAGCCGTCACTTCGTCGACGCGCCCGACCTGGATGTGCTGCTGGCCGACCCGTGGTACGACCCCGGCCCGTAACGACTGGATGACCGCGTCGCGGTCCCGTGGACGGATCCGGCCGGTAGCGTGTGTAACAGAAATCATGTCAGCTCCTCCACAGCGTAGGTATTGAGTACGACAGGGTCATCTCCTTCGACAACCGGTTCCCCACAGGCCTCCATGGCGGTTTCGTTGATCACGTCGAGGGCGCTGTCCAGAAACGGCAAGCCCACCGACTCGGCGAGGCGCTCGGCGCTGGAGCGATCCCACTCCGACCGAGCGACAAGCTTGCGCATCAAGGCGGAATGGGCCTCGTCGAGTTCTCCGATCACCGACCCGTTCTCCAGACCGGTCGGCGACGGTTCCGGGGTGGGGATCGGGGCATCGTCGACGAAGATATCGGTCAGCAGCGCCGACACGCGGTCCGTCTCTGCGAGGCGGGCCCGAACCTTTTGAGGGTCCAGGGTTACCGGCGGTCGCCTGGCTGCAACCTGCCCGGTGTTGGGAACTGACCAGCGGGCGGTGGGTTGTGCATCCCTGACGGTTACGGGGCCATGGTCATCGATGTGGAGACCATGCACCCTCCGGTAGAGGTCGCTGGTGTCTAGGCCAAGATACCCGAAGACCTTTTCCAGAGCGGTCAGCTCTTGGCGGCTCACCAGCCCGTCGGCAGCAGCCAGGGGAATCAGAAAGCTGCCGATCGCAGCCCGATCCACCCTTGGGATTCGCTCCGCCTTGTGTTTCATACCACGCATCCCGGGCCTCGAGGCGTCCAGGAACTCGACGTACGCAGCCAGCCGGCGTCGCTCGGCGTTATCCAGGCCGGCGATCCCCTCCAGCCGCTCCACGATGAGCTTGTACTGCTCGGGGCCGACACCGCCGTCCGCCCCGGCAACTATCGCAGCGACATGGACGATCGGCAGTGCGGTGCCATAGGCATCCGACGGCGACTCTGCGGTCCCGCCCGGAAGCCGGAATAAGACTACCCGGGTACCCGGGTTGGGAATGGTGCCGCCGAACCGCACGTCGGGTTCGATTCCAACGCCGATTCTGGCGAGCATGGACGCCAACCAACCTGCCTCCTGCTTCGTCAGCTTGGCCACGTGTCCTGGTGACCACCTCTCCACCAACTCGTCCAAGGGAACCACCGCGGTGGTTCCGCCCTCGAGAACCTCCGACGCCCAACCGCGTAGATCGTCAAGAATCTGGCCTCCGTGAGAAGCGAGCAGACACTCGGGGAGCAGCGAGAGCGCCGCCGCGGTCTCTCCCCTGCCGGGGTTCTTCCCGATGAACTTGCTGTAGGCATCGAGTTCGGCGTTGCACTGCTTTGCTATGTTCCTTAGCTTCTGCAGCGGATTGTGGACCCACCTGTCGGTCCACACGATGTCGGGTATGTTCCCCGCTGTGGCATGCACCGTCCCACCGTACGTGCCTTGAGTAAGGCCCGGCGCCAGGTCGAGACCTCTTGGCTGCTCGTATCGAGCGAAAGTTATCGTATGATCGAAGCCGTGTGAGGCTGTCCGGTACGAGACATCGATCTTGCCGGCCGGGCGACGGACCTTCATCCCGTCGGGAAACCTGGCTCTATGTCGGATGAGGAACAGTTCATCGAATTCGTCCGGACACCGCCTCGCAGGTGTCGCCGGCTTGACGCCAGGATGATGATGCAGGTAGCTGAGTCCCCACTCAGCCGGTACCTTCGAGCTCTCGGCCAAGTACTTTCCGATGCCGATGCGCACCGCGAGCGGGGTTTCCAGTATCTTCCGCTCCGGATCCCGCGGGATAGGTTCGATGTCCGTGTGTAGGCATAGCAATCCTTCGATAAAGGTCATGAACTCGGTTGCGCTTCGAGAGAAGATACGGTTGTGCCCGTAGATGTCCAGGAGACGGCGAACCTCGACGATGATCGCTAGCACGTCGGGATGGTCGACGTCGGCGCCGATGTCTGCGAGCAGGCGACGTTCGAGCCCATAGAAGAAGAGGAGCACGTACCCGATATGGGCGATCTTGTCGCGGCGCCCGCCCGCCAACCATCCGAGGTACGCGGCCCGAACGCGGGGGTGGGCCCGGTCGTACGACGGCCAGTCCTCGATCAGCGCGCCGTCCCAATCTGCATGTCTCCAGTCAACCGGGAGCCCAGGGTCGATTAGGGATGGTTCGGTCCAGTATCCGCTCACCGAAAGGACTTCGCTGCCGACGTAGACCATCCCACCCTCGATGGACCGTCCCTGCACGACGATCCTCCTTCCAGCGGGAACCCAGGTCGCACGGCCCGGCTCGGATCGCACCGGTTCCGATTCGGATAGTTCGGATGGTGTCGACTCCGGGACTCCAAGACAAGTGGGATGGCAATCACACGGGTGAGGTACCGGGCCTCCGTTCTGCCGTGTTCGGTTCCTGTTCCGCTTGGATCGCTGCTTCTGTTTTGCCCGCCGCCTATGTCTGGCCCGTTGATGTTGTTGTCTGGACCGCTTCCTCTGCTTGGAACGCTTCTTGCTCTTGGTCCGGCTCACAACTCCACCTTCAGGTAGCTCCTGCCGGGGCCACAGGAGGCGTGCTCTCCGGATCTAGCAGCTACGGCAACACGCTCATTGTGGTACGGGGGACGCCGGATACGTAGGTGTTCGCAGCGGGCCTTGCCCGGCAGATGCGCCGCGGCGTGGCAGTCTCGTGGACGCTTGCGGTCGGGTACACGGGTCATGGATGGTAAGCCAGTTGCGCCAAGGCATAGGCATTGAGAACCACGGGGTCGTTCCCCTCGACGACCGCTTCCCCCCAGGAGTCGAGGGCGGTCTCGTTAATGATGTCGAGCGCGCCGTCGAGGAACGGCAACCCGAATGAGCGGGCCAGTTCCTCGGCCGAGCCCCGATCCCACTCGGCTCGGGTGGTGAGCACCTCCAGCAGCTGCGAATGCGGCCTGTCCAGGCCTTCGATGATCGATCCCGGTTCCGGACCGTGTGAGTTCGACTCCGCCTCTGGTGGTAGATCGTCGTCCACGAAGATGTCGGTCAGCAGGCTCGCGACGCGGTTCGTCTCGGCGAGGCGGGCCTGGACTTTTTGGGGGTCCAGGGATACAGAACGGCGCCGCCCGGCGACCGAGCCGGCCTTGGGAAGTTCCCAGCGAGTGTCGGGCGCTCCCTCTCGACCGGTGACCGGGCCGGTATCCCCCAAGTCGAGCGTATGGGCGCGGCTGTACAGGTGGGCTTCGTCGAGGCCCATGTGTTCGAACAACTTCTCCAGCATCGTGATCTCCTCGGGATTGACGGTCCCGTCAACTGCCGCCAGCTCGATCAGAAGACCCCCTACTCTCGGCAGATCGCCGGGCTCCATCGCCTTTACCCTTTTCTTGACTCCGTACACACGAGGTTTCCGGACACCGAGCAACGCCAGGTGTGCTCGCAACCTGAGCCGATCGGTGGCGTCCAGTCCGGGGATCCCCTCCAGACGTTCGGCGAGAAACCGCTGCTCGGAGGGGTTGATCGTCCCGTCCGCGGCGGCCACCAGCGCACCCAGATAGACCAGTGACAGAGCGGCGCCGTACAGTGGAGTAGCTTTCGCGGGCGCACCCTCGGGAAGCGGGAACAGCACCGCTTGCGTACGGCGACCCGGCATGGGCGAACCGAAACGGACATCGGGTTCTATGCCCACTCCGATCTTGGCGAGTGTGGAAGCCAGGGCGAGGCCCTCGGTCTTGGTGAGTTTCTGGGTGCGGCCCGGCCACCAACGTTCCACCAGTTCATCGAGGAGGATCACTGACTTCCGGCCCCCGGCGAGTACCTCCGACGTCCAGGCGCGGAGATCATCGTGGACCGGACCGCCGCTCTCGGCGATGAGCACGTCGGGTAGCAGCCCGTGCGTGACCGGCGTCCCCACCCTGTCGGGGTAGCGTCCCACATAGCGGCTGTAGGAGTCCAGGTCATCGTCGCATTGTTCGGCCAACTCGTTCAGTTCGGTGATCAGCGCCGGCTCGAGCGCTACGTCAGGAATACCCTTGAGAGTGATGAACACTCCTCCGTCGAATCCGGGGGACGTCGCCCGGTAGGAGAGCCTGATCTTCCTGGCCGGCTTCGGTATCTGAAGACCATCTCCGAATCGCGCTCTGTATCGAAACCCGAACAGCTCGTCGAATTCGGCGGCAACGCGCTTGGACGGTGTTCGCAGCCGTCGCTCGGGATGGTGACGGAGGTAATGGAGAGCCCAACCGGCCGGGATGGGGGACCCCTTCGAGATACACTTGCCGATGCCGATCCGGATCGCTGCCGGAACGCCGAGCTTCACGCGACCGTCAACCCATGGGGAGGGCTGTACGTCGGTGTCGACCGACCGCACCCCCTCGATGAAGTCCAGCAGCTGACTGGCGCTCCGGGCGAATGAACGCTCCTTGTGATGGATGCCGAGGAGCCGTTCGATCTCGGCCAGGATCGTGGTGACCTCCGGAAGGTGGAGATCGGCGCCGAGGTCGGCGAACAGGCGCCGTTCGAGACCGTAGAAGAACAGCCACACGTAACCGATGGGAACCGACTTGTCACGGCGACCCCGGGCCAGCCACTTGAGATAGGCGGCGCGGGCGCGCGGGTTGGCCATTCTGTACGACGGGTTCTTGTTCACGGAAGCCCCGGTACGGTCCGGGGTTTTCCAGTGAACCGCAAGGTGAGGAACGATGAGGCTCGGCTCGGGTCCGCGTCCGTTCGCAGCCAGAGCGCCGTTACCGATGTAGACCATCCCGCCCTCGATCGAGCGGCCGGCCACGTCGATCCGTCCACCGGGAGGGACCCAGGTGGCCGGGCCTAGCCTGGATCGTCTCTCCGACCACCGGAGGTGGCCGCTGTCCCACCAGTAAGGCGTCGGACGGCCGGGCTCCGTGTTCCGTCCGGGACGGTTGGTCCTATGCCTGGGCCGGTTCACAATTCCCCTTTCAGGTGCCGTCTTCGGCCGGAGGGGAAGTGTCCGATCGGCATGCTGCCGCGAACGACCATTATGATAACGACATCCCACGACTCCGAAGAGTTTCAGGCCCCGCGAGGGTGCATCGCGAGGGTGCATACTGTACGGATGCGTCGCAAAGGAGCGTGGATAGGTGCTCACTTGGGGTATCACCGAGGAGGCCAACTGCTGGGTCCGAGCGGATGAACAGGGGACATTCCAAGTGGAAACCGGAACTGTCTTTGCCGGGGACGGTCGCGGTTCTCCTATCCGCGCACCCTCTCAGATGACTGCACGCAGAGGATCACGTCGCCGAGGCGCTCGCCGACGCCCGATGAGCTTCCCGTGACCGGCATTACCAAGGAAATCGCTCTGTGGATCGAGACGATCCGTCCGGAGGCCATCGAGGACGGCACGCGTGGGGTTGTCTCCGGCTTGATCGACAGTGTCCTGACTACGACCGGCAAGCAGTGGGGTAACACCCGCCCGGATCCTGCTCCTTCCGGCGCCGACCCGTGCGGTTATGCCTACGCGTTGGCCTCCGGCCTGCGCGCAGATCCGCTGCCGGACCAGCATGCCCCCCTCATGGACCTCGCCGCGCCGGTAGTTGGAGCATCCCTCGCCACCGCGGCCCATCACCGCTGTTCGGGTGCATCGCTGGGCGCCTCCATTGTGGCCGGATGCGAGCTGGGTCTGATGCTGGCCGAGTTGGCGGGCGCGGGGGCTCCCCTCCTGTTCGCCCCGTTGGCGGCGCCCGCTGCTGCTGCGGCCGCCGCCAGAGTCCTCGATCTCCGTTCCGACCAACTCGTCTCGGCTGTCGGAATCGGCGTGAGCAGTACGGTTGGCGCCGCCGTCACTACCGATGTTGCTTGGCAAGCGGGGAAGTCGGCTTCCAATGGGGTGCTGGCCGCCTTGCTGGCCAGCGAAGGCTTCACCGGCCCCCCGGATGCCATCGAGCATCCCCGCGGTCTTCTGGGAGCGGTCTTCAACGTCGGTTCCGCGGAAGGGAAGGCCACGTTCGGGAATCGGATAGCTGCCATGGGTCCGCTGGTTGCTTCGGCGCGACCGGACCCGGACATAGGAGCCGAGGTGGCCGGACTGTGGGAGTTGGAGAGGGCCGATGCGTTGATTACCGCCGCGGTTCCGGACTGGAGACGACCGTGAGCGCGGCCGCGGTTCTACCCGAGTTGGCGGACTTCGCTCTCGAACCCCTCGATCAGCCCGAGGATGTCCTCCACGCCGGTCGGCGCTCCCTGCTCAACGCCGTGGCGCTGGCGGTCGGAGCGGCCCGGCATCCTGCAGTCGAGGCTGCTTGTCGCGTGGTCTCGCGCCTCACGCGGAAGGCGGAGGCGTCGATTCCGGGCCGGCCTGATCGGGTGGAAGCAGAGTGGGCGGTCTTCGTGGGCGGAATAGCGGTACACGCCGAGGACTACGACGACACCCACCTGGCCACGGTCGTCCATCCCGGCGCGCCGGTAGTTCCTGCTGCACTCGCAGTATCCGAACTGTGCGGGAGCAGTGGGCGCGAGATGCTCGAGGCGGTGGTGATGGGGGTGGAGGTTGCGTGCCGGATGGGCCTCGGACTCGGGCCGGGTCACTTCGACCGCGGGTGGCACCTCACCGGCTCGACCGGCCGCTACGGCGCGGCTGCGGCCGCGGCTCGCCTGGCCGGGCTGGACGCGGCTGCGCTTGCCTCGGTCTGGGCCCGCTGCGCAGCCGAGACGGCCGGGGTGCAGGCGGCGTTCGGCACCATGACCAAGCCGTACCATCCCGGCAAGGCCGCCTACGACGGGATCCTGGCCGTGCGGGATGCCCTGGACGCTCATCGGCCTCGTCCGATGAGCGCGGAGCAGGAGACAACTATGTTCCGCGCACTGGGTCCCGACCCGGATCCATCCAAGGTCATTGCCGGCCTCGGCGAGACGTGGGAGATTGCGCGGAACACGTTCAAGCCCTATGCCTGCGGGATCGTGAGCCATCCGGTCATAGATGCGGCGGTCGAAGCCCGGACCCGCGGTGTGGACGGGATCACTCGTGTCACGGTTACCGTCAACCCCATCGTGCTCGACGTGATGGGCGTCCAGGAACCCGCCAACGGCCTGGAGTCGAAGTTCAGCGTGTACCACTGTGCAGCCATCGGTCTCCTCGACGGGATGGGAGGTCCTCCGCAATTCTCCGACGACCGGGTGAACTCTCCCGACACCGGCGCGCTCCGCCGTAAGGTCGATGTGGTCACCGACCAGAACATGGAGCGAGACGAGGCCCGCCTAGCGGTCGATCTGTCGGACGGGCGGCGGATCGACGTGACGATTGACCACGCAAGAGGGAGCGTCGAACGGCCGATGACCGACGAAGATCTCGCGTTCAAGGCTCGCGCCGTTATGCAGCCCGTCATCGGTGATGCCGCCGATGACCTCATCGACATGGTGTATTCCGTCGAAGCCTACGGAGCGCGGGACATCACGCAGGTGGCTTCTGGAAGAGCTACGCGGTGAACGGAAACATCCAGGTCAGATCGGACCTCGCCGACAAGTGCTCACCCCCGGTTGCAGCCTTGGTGATAGTCGACATGGTGAACGACTTCGTACATCCTCAGGGTCTCACCGCCACGCGCAGCGGCCGCTCGGTTGACGCCGGTCGAGCTGCAATCGGGCCTATCGGCGAACTGGCGAGCGCGGCGCGATCGGCGGGTGTGCCGGTGGTGCATGTGCAGCACTCGACCCTGCCCGGGAACGCCAGCCACTCAGGGTCGTGGGTGGACGCTCGTGGACGGGCCACCTACAGCTCGCTCGACATCTGTCTCGACGGTACGTGGGGCCAGCAGGTGGTGGACGAACTGGCGCCCGAAGCGGGGGATCTGGTGGTCAAGAAGCATCGCTACAGCGGGTTCGCTCGCACCGAACTCGACGAATTGCTCAGGGAGCGGGGGACGGAGACCATAGTCGTTTGCGGGGTATCGACCAACGTATGCGTCGAGTCGACCGCCCGGCAGGGCTTCGACCTCGACTACTACGTGGTGATGCCAGAGGACGCCTGCGCCTCGTGGAACTCCCACTTGCATGGGGCGGCGCTGGAGACGGCCCGCCATCGCTATGCAGTGGTCTGCTCGGCGCCGGACGTGATCTCGATATGGCAGGATTGGAGGCCATGAGCAGATCAAGGATCCCCTTCGCCCAGTCCTGGAACCGGGGTCCGGTGGGACCTCCCGGCGGGAAGCCGGTCATCGTTCACCTGGTCGTCAACCTGGAGTTGTGGCGTTTCGACGCCGCCCTGCCCAGGTCCTTGCTGCCCGCTCCCCATGGCGAGCCACGGATACCCGACGTGCCGAACTACTCGTGGGTCGAGTACGGTCTCCGCAGCGGTTTGCCGCGCATTATGAACCTGTTCGATACCTTCGGGGTGCCGGCGTCAGCCTCAGTCAACTCCATGCTATTCGAGACTGAACCCGCCATCGGAGAACGGGTGGTAGCAGCCGGATGGGAGCTGGTCGGCCATGGAACCGAGCAGCGCTCCCTCGCCGCCGAGAGCGAGCACGACACTATTCGTACCACGCTCGACATGCTCGAAAGCTTCTCCGGAACGCGCCCGCGAGGGTGGCTCAGTCCGGGGCTCCAAGAGACGTTCGACAGTCCCGACCACCTGGTCGAGGCAGGTGTCGACTACGTCCTCGACTGGGCGGTAGACGACCTGCCTGTCTGGATGGATACCCGCCACGGGTCGCTGCTGGCCGTTCCCTACAACCTCGAGATCAACGACAGCCTCCTGTTCGGCGTCGAGAAACATCCCTCCAGGGAGTTCGTGGTCCGCCTCTCCGACACCCTCGATGTCTACGAGCAGGAGACACGGGCGGTTCCAAGGATCCTCAGCCTCGGACTGCATCCCCATATCATCGGGATCCCCCACCGTTTCAAGTACCTCGAGGAGGCTCTGAACATCCTGTCCGAACGATCCGATACCGTGTTCATGACCGGCTCCGCCATCAACGACTGGTACCGGTCCGCCGTGCCACCACCCTCGTAGCGAAAGGAAGGTGCCCATGAGCGTCGTGAAGATCAACGCCATAACGGTGCCCGAAGGGATGGGGCCTGAAATCGAGAAGCGTTTCGCGGGAAATGCCCGCCAGGTCGAGACGGTGGAAGGCTTCGAGGGATTCGAACTCCTTCGGCCCGCGGACGGCGGTGATCGCTACTTCGTGTACACGAGATGGCGCTCTGAGGAGGACTTCCGGCGCTGGATGAGTAGCGAGCGGTTCGCCAGAGGGCACGCACAGTCGGACCGTTCCTCCGGCCGACCTCCAGTAGCGACGGCGTCCGAACTCCTATCCTTCGAAGTAGTCGAGTTGGTACGACCATAGGATTCGCGGTTCCGTAGCGACTGAGCGCAGCGTGAACGTGCCTAGCGCTGACTCTTCATGTTTCCAGACTTACCGGGAGGGCCAGGTTCCTACGGCTTGGCGATTCCCAGCAGGGCTAGCAGGGCCACCAGGGACCAGATGGTGAACACGAAGGGGTAGCTGCGGCGCATGGCCGAGCGGAGGGTGTCGTTGACTTCCGGACTCGGTCCGTCGGACACGAGTTGGGCGAAAGCCGGCCCGAAGGGTTTGAGGGTGAGGCGGATCCCGGCGCCCGAAGCGACGATGATGCCGAAGAGGCCGATCTTCAGGGCGAGCCAGTTCTCGCTGAACGGTGCGTCCGTGATCAAGGACACGAGACCCGTGGCGATCAGGACCAACACGAGGATCGCCCTGAACCACACGTCGAAACGCTCCGCGGTCCGGCCCGGCACGGTTCCGGTCTTGAAACGGATGTACCAGGTCAGACCCAGCCAGGCCAGTCCCAGTACCCACACCAGCCCGAGCCAGACGCCGGTGATCGGGGAGATCCCGGTCGCGGCAGCGAGCGAGAAACCGATCGGCAGCATCATCACATGGGAGGTGCGGGGCGCCATGTCGATGGTGAACAGGATCTTGGCGGCGATAGCCCGGCCCGGAACGGGGAGCTTGTCGTTTATCAGCGAGCGGGCCGAGATGAACACGCCGATGTCGGCGCCGAGCCAGTAGACGAACAGCAGCACGTGAACCCACAGCAGTACTTCGTATCCGGTCATGGCCTCGTCGGCGCTTTCAGTCGTGTCAGCTCGATGGCATCGTAATGGCAGAAGAAGCTGCAGTACCCGCATGCGTCGCATTCGGCCGTGAAACGGGCGTCCCAGCGGCCCTCCTGCACGTCGTCCGGCTGGATGTCGATGAAGGCGACGACCGGGTTGAACTCCTGGAACTTCACCCACGAGCAGGCGATCTGGCAGAGCTGGCACCCGGTGCAGTTGTCCGAGATGGTCAGCATGTGCTTGCCGCCCATGGTCACCTCGGCTGATTTGGGTCCCTCGTGGGCCTTTACAGGCACGCCAACTCCGGTTCTCGGTCGGTCACCCCGGAGTCCGGCACGGCCTGATCATTCAGGTAGGACAGGAGATCGTCGACCACCCACCCAAGGCCGAGCCGGGTGAGGATCCCGGTGGTCGGAGTACCGCTGTCGGGGTCCCAGCCATGTGACCGGTAATAGCGGGACAGCATCCCCTCGTAGGTCTCGCGAGGGAAGGACGGGTACTCGACGGGCGAGCGTCCGGGTCTCATGAACTCCACGGTCTCGTCGAAGAAGCGGGTGGGTGGGTAGTCGTCGGCCTTGGTCTGGCCCTGCATGGTGACCCACACCTTCTCCAGGTTCCAGACCCGGCGCCCCGCCTCGATGAGGTGCTCGCTGGTAACGCCGAGGCCGGTGGACTCGTTGTAGAACTCGGTCATGCGGTCGATCGGCAACGCGTTGAGAACCACCGCCCGGTCGCAGAACCCTAGAGCGTAGGCAACCGTGTTGTAGGCCTGGATGTAGCGCATCGCGGCCGGCACGATCTCCTCATCCGACTCCCCGAGTTGGTGGACCTCGTCGATGGGGATACCCAGGTGGGGTGCCTTTTCGAGCACCGTCTCCACGTTGCCCTTCTTCTGATCGGGGCGCCCGCCCATCGACGGGTAACGGTGGCGGTCGCCGTGCCCCCGGTAGTTGACCGACCAGGCGAACAGTGGGGTAGACACACCCAGCCTCATGTCCCCGCCGGCGTGGGCGTTGAGGGCCCTGCCCATGCCTTTGAACGACACCCGGTAGGGCTCGGCGGCGTCGCCGAGGCTGCGGACCATGGGCGCCACCCCTTCGGCCATCCAGTCCCCCACCCCGTCCCGGTGGGCGATCTTCTCCATCAGGTGCATCGCCAGCTCGTGATCACCCCAGCCGAGATCGAGGTGGTCGGCCTGTTCCCTGTCGATGACCCCGTTGAGGCCCATCTCGATGAGCATGGAGATGACCCCGGCGGTGACTTCGGAGTCCATGCCGAGGCGCTGCACCCACTCGCCGCACTTCATGGTGTCCTCGATGTTCTGGAGGCCTAGGCCAAGCCCGAACGGTCCGTTCATCGTGGAGAAGGTGCATCCGATGGTCAGTTCGAGACCTTCGTACCGGTAGCCGGGCCGGATCCTGAGCGCGTGCTTGCATCCGATCGGGCAGCCGGGACAGGCGACGGGATGGTGTTCGATCTTGCGGTCCATGGTCTCCTGGACCCATAGATCCGAGTCGGGGTTCAAAGCAGGCTTCGGGAAGTCCCAGTAGATCTTCCAGGTACCGCCTTCCCGCCACGTTTCGATGGATTTCGTATCACCCACCAAGTCCTTGGTTGTCCTGCGGGACAGGCCCAGGAGCTTCACGGGCTGGGCGGCGGGGATCCCGCCGGTGCCGTAGGCGGCGATGGCCTTGAGGTTCTTTGAGCCCATCACGGCGCCCAAGCCGGTTCGGCCCCAGGCCACGTGGCGGTTGCCGATGATGCAGGCGCAGCGGACCAGGTTCTCGCCGGCGGGTCCGATGGCAGCCACGTCGAAGTGCGGTCCGAGGTCGGACCACAGGGCCTCGGAGGTCTCGAACGTGTCCAAGCCCCACAGGTGGCGGGCGTCCTCGATCCGGACCCTGCCGTCGGTAACCGCCAGGTAGACAGGTTTCTCTGCTCGTCCCAGCACGACGAGCAGATCGACCCCGGCCTGGCGGAGCTGGATCATTGATCCGCCGTTGGACATTCCCAGGTAGCAGCCGTCGGTGGGGGACTTGGCCATGAAGGTCGATCGGGACGCCGACGGTATGGAGGTTCCGGTGAGGGACCCGGGCGCCAGGATGAGGGCGTTGGCCGGCGAGAGGGCGTCGACGCCCGGCTTGACGAACCGGTACAGCAGGTAGGAGCCGATGCCCTGGCCGCCGATGTAGTCGAGGGCCAACCGGGGTGTCACCGGTTCGTACGTGACCGACCCTGCGGTCAGGTCGACAATGGCGATGTCCTGCAGGCCGTTCACGAAGCACCGACCAGCGCGCCGTCCCTGAACCCCGAAGGCACCCAGTCCAGCCCGAGCCCGGCGAGGGTCTCGTCGGTGGGGAGACCGGTGCGGGTGTCCCAGCCGTGGGACTCGTAGTAGCGGTCCAGCATCCGTTCGTAGGCTTCCCGGGGGAACGGGGGATAGCGCTTGAGGGGTCCTCCTGGTTTCTTGTACTCCACGGCCTCCTCGAAGAACCGGGACGGCGGGTAGTCGTCGGCCTTGGACTGTCCCTGCGAGGTCACCCACACCTTCTCCAGGTTCCAGATCCGCCGACCGGCGGTCAGCAGGTGCCGGGGGGTGACGCCCAGCCCGGTGGCCTCGTTGTAGAGGTCGGCCATCCGTTGGATGGGAATGGCGTTGAGGATCACCGGCCGGTCGCAGAAACCGAGCGCGTACGCCACCGTGTTGTAGTCCTGGATGTACTTCATGACCCGGGGCACGATCTCCTCGTAGGTGTCGCCGATGCCCACCAGTTCCTCGGGCGGGATCCCGAAGTGGTCCGCCCGGTCGAGGAGGAACTCGATGTTCGCCTTTTTCTGGTCGGGAGTCCCCCCGGAGAAGGGGTAGCGATGCCTGTCGCCGTGCCCGCGGTAGTTGATCGACCATGCGAAGCAGGAGGTGGCCAGGGATTTGCGCACGTCGCCGCCCCCGTGGGCGGTCAGCGCGCGGCCCATGCCCTTGAACGACACCCGGTAAGGTTCGGCCGCCTCCCCAAGGCTCCTGACCATGGGTGCCACACCTTCCGCCAGCCAGTCACCCACCCCTTCCCGGTAGGCGATCTTCTGCATCAGGGTGAAAGCCAACTCGGGGTTGCCCCATCCCAGTTCGAGGCCATCGGTGTACTCGTCGCCGACCACGCCGTTCTCGTGCATCTCGATGAGCATGGAGATCACACCGGCGGTGACTTCGGAGTCCATGCCGAGGCGCTGCACCCACTCCCCGCACTTCATCATGTCCTCCATGTCCTGGAGGCCAAGCCCCAGGCCGAACGGTCCGTTCATGGTGGCGTAGGTGCAGCCGACCACCAATTCGAGGCCTTCGTACTTGTACCCGGGAGCGATCTTGAGGGCGTGCTTGCAGCCGACCGGGCACCCGGGACACGCCTCCGGGCGGTGGAGGAGTTTGGCGTCGTACCGGTCGAGGTCCCACAGGTCCGATCCCGGATTCCGGGCCGGCTTCTCCGTGTCCCACAGCCATTTCCACGTACCACCGTCGCGCCACAACCGGATCGACTCGTCGTCGGCCACCAACTCTCGCGCGGTCCTCTTGGACAGGCCCAGCAGCTTCACCGGATACTCGGCGTAGGTGCCGCGCGATCCGTAGGCGGCGATGGCCTTGAGGTTCTTGGATCCCATCACGGCGCCCATGCCGGTTCGGCCCCAGGCCACATGGCGGTTGCCGATGATGCAGGCGCAGCGGACCAGGTTCTCCCCGGCCGGTCCGATAGCGGCCACGTCGAAATGGGATCCCAACTCCGACCACAGTGCCTCGGACGTCTGGAAGGTGTCCAGGCCCCACAGGTGGCGGGCGTCCCTGATCCGTACCTCCCCGTCGGTGATCTCGAGGTACACGGGCCGGTCGGCCTTGCCCCGAACCACCAGCAGGTCGAACCCGGCCTGGCGGAGCTGGATCATTGATCCGCCGTTGGACATTCCCAGGTAGCAGCCGTCGGTTGGGGACTTGCTCATAAAGGTCGACCGGGAAGCTGAGGGTACCGAGGTTCCGGTGAGGGACCCGGGCGCCAGGATGAGGGCGTTGGCCGGCGAGAGGGCGTCGACGCCGGGCTTGACGAAGCGGTAGAGGAGGTAGGAGCCGATGCCTTGGCCCCCGATGTAGTCCCAGGCCAACTGGCGCGTGACCGGTTCGAGCGTGACCGACCCGCTGCCTAAGTCGACGATGGCGATGTCCTGCAATCCACCGCGCCGCACGTCACCTCCCGGTCGGTATCCACCCTTCTCGGGGTTGGAGCAGTCCCGAATCTACCACCGATCTGCTCGGCTCGACCGTTACAGGCCACGATTCGCGCCGGTGATCCGTGAAGCGTGTTTACGGTATCCGGCTCCTATAGAATCCTATAGAGTGCTCACAGATCATCTCTACGCTGAATGCTACGGAAGAGGAGAGTCTTACACTTGCCGGGTGGCGAACTCGTTTCGACCAGTTCCGAACTTGGGCGATCTGCCGGGAGCTGATGCGGCGGTGAACCTCGATAGGAGCCTGACGACCATCGGGGTAACGGTCGCGATCTTCGTTCCCGCCGACAAGTGCATCGACGCCCAACCGCGGGACCTCATTGGTTGATCGGCCCGTGCCGGAACCGGCGGTCGATCAGCCTCCGACCGGCTCCGGCGAGTCCTCACTCCATCTGCTAACCATCGTGGACATGAATACTCTATATATAACTAGTCCATAGTATGCTGAAGGTGGCGTGGGACGCCGTGGACCGAGCCGAGCGGTCGATTATCTGTGTCCCATGGTTCGAAGACCGTACGTACTACCCTCACGAGAGAGGAAACGGAGCGAATGCCAATTGATGTCTTGGTGGACCTGGGTACGGGAATGGCGATCATCGGGGTGATGATCACCCTCTTCGTACGTGTTGATAGCAGGATCGATAAGGTAGACGCGAAGTTCGAGTCCCGGTTCGATCGGATGGATGCCAAATTCGACGCTATGGCCCAAGATGTTGTAGGGGTCAAGGTCTCGGTCGCCCGCATCGAGGGTTACTTGCAGGCGCGTGATGGTTTTGGGCCCGCCGGGAGCGACCAGCCCGTTTCTCAACCAGACACCGATCAGCCTCCCACCAGCTACCGGCAGACCGGATAGCCCGATCCCCCCTAGCCCCGATTCTTGATGCGGGGGTTGTACAGGGCGAACGGGGTGTCGGACATGAGCTTCTGACCAGGAATCAGGGCCGCTGCCCTAGTCCTGTCTCGGCCCTGCGGGACCAAAACTCATCGGGCGAAACCCAGCCCGGTCTCGATGATGTGGTTGATGTGGCATGGTCCCGTGGGTGTCTGGAAACATGAAGAACCGGTCTAGGAGGGTGCTGAGCAATCCACCAGCGGCCTGCCAACCGCCGGCATAATCCCTGGTCGGCGGACGGCAGGCCCCAGCAATCGTCATTGGTCAGCACCCTCCTAGTGTCCCGAGTCGGAAGTTCGTCATAGAAGAGCGGGCTACACCTCCACGCCACCGAACCCCGAGAACGCGAAAACCACCGGAAGGTGCCTCTTTCCTTGGGATCCCACCCCCGCCGCCACCTCCGAGGGTCACGGACGCGACCTTCTATCCCCTGTGCGGGCCGGTTCCGGACAGTATGAACCCTGCCACGGTCCGCTCG